>Ga0157370_10002160_pt1 | contig 24009 bp, 22 predicted proteins | sample C35metaG_FD_113463 | JGI IMG/M metagenome (GOLD analysis project Ga0157370, IMG submission 113463) | Corn rhizosphere microbial communities from Kellogg Biological Station, Michigan, USA - C3-5 metaG | ecosystem: Host-associated > Plants > Roots > Rhizosphere > Soil | place: USA: Michigan...
GTCAGCCACCTTGACTGCATGGACGCCAGCCAGGCCTTCCGCCCGCAACCCGTTACTCCGCGGCCCATCGTGCAAGGCCCGCAAACGGCCATGGTGGTCGGGCCCAAAGGTGAGGAAATCTGGACCGACCAATACGGCCGGGTAAAAGTGCACTTCTACTGGGATCGCCACGACCAATCCAACGAAAACAGCTCGTGCTGGATGCGCGTGTCGCAGTCTTGGGCCGGGAAAAACTGGGGCTCGATCCAGATTCCGCGCATCGGCCAGGAAGTCATCGTCGGCTTTTTGGAAGGCGACCCCGACCGCCCGATTATTACTGGCCGCGTTTACAACGCCGAACAAACCGTGCCCTACGAATTGCCCGCCAACGCCACCCAGAGCGGCACTAAAAGTCGCTCGAGCAAAGGCGGCTCACCGGCCAATTTCAACGAAATTCGCATGGAAGATAAAAAGGGCAGCGAGCAGCTGTTTATCCACGCGGAAAAAAACCAAGACATCGAAGTCGAAAACGACGAAACCCACTGGGTCGGCCACGACCGCACCAAGACCATCGACCACGATGAAACCGTGCACGTTAAACACGACCGCACCGAAACCGTGGACAACAACGAGACCATCACCATTGGCGTGGACCGTACCGAGAAGGTCGGCAATAACGAAACCATCACCATCGGCGTAAACCGCACGGAAAAGGTCGGCAGTGATGAAACCATCACCATCGGCGCCAACCGCACGGAAAAGGTCGGCGCCGACGAAACCATCACCATTGTCGCCAACCGCACGGAAAAAGTCGGCAGCGACGAAACCATCAGCATTGGCGCTAACCGCACCGAAAAGGTCGGCAGCGATGAAACCATCAGCATTGGCGCCAACCGCAAAGAAGACGTCGGCAGTAACGAAGACATCAGTATCGGCAGTAACCAGACCACCAAAATTGGCAAAGACGAAAGCCGCAGCATCGGCCAGAGCCGCAGCACCGATGTCGGCAAAGACAACAGCCTGACCGTGGGCAAGCACTACACCCTGGACGCCGGTGACTCCATCACCCTGACCACAGGCGCGGCCAGCATCAGCATGAAAAAAGACGGCACCATCGTTATCAGCGGCAAGAACATCACCATCGACGGCTCGGGCGCGATCAACGTTAAGGCCAGCAAAAACGTGGTGGTCAAAGGCTCGAAAATTTTGCAGAACTAAGCCCAGGCTTAGAACGGAGAAGCGCATGACAGTCCAGCATTTCACCCCGGCGTCTGCCGCCGCCACCCGTTTGGATGGCGTGGTGATTGGCATCTTGCTTGATGTGCCACAGGCCGCCTCGCCCGTGGTGGCATTCCCCGGCTGCCCGAGCGAAACCGGCATCGCCGCGACCACCACCACGCAGCTCAGTCGCGACGATATCGGCACCCAGGTGGCGCTGATGTTTGTTGGCGGCGACCCTAGCCAGCCACTGGTGATCGGCCGCATTCAGCGCCTGCCGCAAATCGCCCAACCGCTTGCCGTGGCGCATATCGATGGCGAGCGTTTGGAGTTTTCTGCCGAGAAGGAAATTGTCCTGCGCTGCGGCAAAGCCAGCATCACCCTGACCCGCGAGGGCAAAGTGATTGTGCGTGGCACCTACCTAAGCAGCCGCTCCTCGGGCGTGAACCGCATTAAAGGCGGTTCGGTGCAGATCAACTAAAAGAGCCCGTCATGGAACTGCTTAACGCGACCGGCCTGGTCGCCGCTTACACCCAAGGCCTGGCCCCGGACGGACGTGAGTCGCTGGTGGTGGTTGCCAAGGGCACCTTTGACTTGCCGCTTGATGGCCGCGAAGCCACGCTGGCGGCTGTACAGCGCCCGTTGCTAATGGCTGACGAATACGTCGGCGAGCCTGGCCTGAGCGCACCGCTGCGGGAAATGGACTTTGCCCCGATCAAACCGTTTTGCGATGTGTTGGTTACCGGCAAGGCCTACGCACCAGAGGGCCGGGCGGTTACCCAACTGACCGCTGGCATTCGCGTCGGCCGCGTGAGTAAAGCCTTCACCGTCTACGGCAACCGTCAATGGCAACCCGGCCTGATCGGCGCCGGCGCTGGCGTGGCGCAAGCGTTCACTGAGCAAGACATCGGCTATAGCCATGCCTTTGGCGGCAGCGTACCGGTGGCCAATAACCCCGAACTCAACGACGGCTACCCGGCCAACACCTGCGGACGCGGCTGGTTCCCGAAAAGCAGCGGCACTGCAGATATCGTCGGCATGCCCATGCCCAACACCGAAATGCTCGGCCAACCGGTCGACAGCCCCCATGGCGACTTCACCCCCATGGCCCTCGGCCCGATAGGCCGCAGCTGGCCGCCACGCATCGGTTTTGCCGGCACCTACGACGATGCCTGGCTGGCTGATCATTTTCCGTTTCTGCCCCCCGATTTCGACAACCGCTACTACCAGGCCGCACCGCTGGACCAACAAACCGAGCACCTCAAAGGTGGCGAGGATGTGCTGCTGCTGTGCCTGACCCGGCAGGAGCGGGCGGGGTTCAAGGTACCGAGCATGCAGGTGCCGGTGACGTTTTTTCTGAAAAAAGGCGGGCACGAGACGGTGCAGGCGGTGATTGATACGTTGGTGATTGATACCGATGCGGGGGTGGTGGAGGTGACGTGGCGGGCGAGTAGGGCGTTGAAGCGCAACATCTTCGAACTGGAGCAGTTGCTGGTTGGCGAAATGTCCCGTGGCTGGTGGCGCGCCCGCGAACTGGGCAAAGATTATTTCCCTTCACTGGCTGAACTGAGCCTGGCCAAACGCTTGCCGGAGGACAGTTGATGGCCGCCATCAGCATTGTCAGTTCCGGCATGGTTACGGCGGTGGGTTACGACGCGCCTGCAAGCTGCGCGGCCATTCGTTGCGCAGTCGATAACTTCCAGGAAACCCGCTTTATGGACCAAGGCGGTGCCTGGCAGCTAGGTGCCGCCGTCGAGTTACAGGATCCGGTGCGCGGTCGACTGAAACTGATCCGCATGGCGGCGCAAGCCATTGCCGAAACCTTGAGCGAGCAGACCGACGTGCAGGCGTCGCAAATCCCGCTGTTGCTCTGTGTGGCCGAATTGGAAAGGCCGGGCCGCCTCGCTCAGTTGGATAGCAGCTTTCTGACCGATATCCAGACCGAATTGGGCCTGGCCTTTCATCCGACCTCGAATGTGATTGCTCGTGGGCGCGTCGGCGCGGCCGTGGCGCTGCTTAATGCACGCAAGCTTATTCACGAAGGCGGGCACCGCCATGTGTTGATTTGTGGTGTTGATTCGCTGCTTTCAGCGGCCACGCTAAAAGCATTCGAGGCACGTGAGCGTTTGCTCACCAGCCGCAATTCCAACGGCTTTATTCCAGGCGAGGGTGCAGCAGCCGTGCTGGTCAGCGCGCCTCTGGCCAATGGTAAACCGCAGCTGATGTGCGTGGGCTTGGGGTTCGGCAAAGAGGCCGCCACCATTGAGTCCGACGACATTCCGCTGCGCGCCGAAGGCCTGACCAAAGCCCTACGCGCCGCCTTAACCGAAGCCGATTGCGGGCTGGAGAGCATGGACTATCGCGTGACTGATTTGTCCGGCGAGCAGTTCTATTTCAAAGAAGCCGCATTGGCTTTGAGCCGAACCTTGCGCGTACGCAAAGAGTTCTTCCACCTGTGGCACCCCGCTGACTGCATTGGCGAATGTGGGGCGGCGATAGGCCCGGCAATTCTTGCGGTAGCCCTGGCAGCCAGCCGAAAAGGCTATGGCGACGGGCCGAACATTTGCTGTCATCTGGGCAACGATGCGGGCGAGCGCGCCGCTGCCTTGCTGAGTTATCACACGCCGGGAGGACGCTGATGGCCAATCAGGTGTATGCCAACAACATGGAAGTGTCGTGCAAGTCGGCAAGCGGTAAATCCATCGCCGCGTTTCCCGACGTGTGCTTTACCCCACCGCAGGCGCCGCCCACGCCCATGGGTGTGCCGATTCCTTACCCGAACACCGGTATGTCCACCGACACCACCAACGGTACACGGACCATCAAAATCACCGGCAAGGAAGTCATGCTCAAGAACAAGAGCTACTTCAAAACCAGTTACGGTGATGAAGCCGGGTGTGCGCCGAAAAAAGGGGTAATGACCAGTAAGATCAAAGGCAAGGTGTACTTCATCGCCTGGTCAATGAACGTGAAATTCGAAGGCGAAAACGTGGTGCGGCACCTCGACATGACCACTCACAACCACGCCTCACCTAACGGCAACACACCGCCCATGGCGCACGTGTCGAAAATGAGCGCTGCGGTGCAGAAAGCGTGCAAGGAAGAAATCGACAAGGGCAAAAAAGCCTGCGCGGGACAAACCAGTGACAACTGCGAACAAGGCTGCAAAGACGCTCAACGTTGCCTGTTTGTGCCCAAGGGCCAAGACAAAACCGTGTGCTGCAAACCCGACACCACCGGCCACCACATGGTCGAAGACCACTGGGTGAAGGGCAACTCCGGTTTTCCGACAGCGCAAGCCTCGGCCGGTTACAACGCCGCGCCCTGCGTGTGCGCCAACCGCTTCCGCTCACGCGGCACCGTGCACCGTGGCATGCACGATATTCAGGGCACGTTTGAAGAATCGCATATGGCCGGCGGCGCTCGATTCGACGCGGCCAAACCCAACGGCGGCTGGGACTATACCGCCGGCAAGAAGGCCTGCCTGGACGCCCACGCCGAAGTGTTCAAAGGCTCGGGTTGCAAGCGTGACTGCCTGGAAGCCCAGCTCGATGATTTTTATGGCAAGGACGGCCAGCGGCCGTTGAACGAACCCCATACCCAAGCTATTGGCGAAGACGTACGGCCGACGCTGGCCGAGAAATACGCGCCGCCGAAAAAGAAAAGAAAGTGAGGTAGCACTATGGCGAACAATCACGAATTTGGTTTCACCTTTTGCTCAGTACTGCGCCGCGACAAACTCTACGTCGCAGGCGTTGCCGTCGAATTGGAAGACCAGGATGTGCACCACGCGATCCTATTCGAGTCGCAAGACGAGGGCTGGGATCGCTGGTCCTTCGAACATCGCCTGGCGGGCATCACCAGCTATGACAGCCGAGGCGTTGCCAAGCTGATGACGGTAGGCATCGACGGGTTTGTGGAAACCGCTGATTTCGACGGCGCCGACGAGGAACGTGTTGGTGAGCACGAGCCGGACGGCGGGCCTAATTTGCTGAGACCGTTGCGTTGCGTGCGCATAGTCGGCTCGCACGTGTATGTAGCGGGCGCGCAGCGGCAAGTGTTCCGTCGCCACCTGGACAGCAGCGATTGGCAGCGCGTCGACCAAGGTGTTTACATCCCACGTTCAAGCCTGGAGGTTGGCAGCCTTCACGATATCGATGGCGCTAGCGAAGCCTGGCTCGTCGCCGTAGGCCTGAGCGGTGAGATCTGGCTGTGCGTCGATCAGGTGTGGAGCCAGCTGGACAGCCCGACCAACATTCGCCTTGAAGCGGTTCGGCACCTGGGCGGCACCCGATTCATTACGGGCGGGGCGCAGGGCACGCTTATTCTCGGCGATGCAGGTGCGCTCAACGTGGTTGAGCAAGACCTCACCACTGAGACATTCAGCAGCATCGAACGGGCGTTCGACACCCTTTTCCTGTGCACCGATCAGGGCAATCTGTTCCGGCTGGATAACGACGTGTTGACTGCTGTGGATTGTGGCCTGCCGCCATCTTCCGGCGGCGGATTTCTGTCCTATGGCGATGGTGTGTTGCTATTCACCACCGACTTTCATGTGATGGTTTTCGACGGCAACACATGGTCCGAACGTGATCCGGTTTAACTTCGCGCGCGTTTCGTTGGCGTATCTGGCGAGCGGCTGCTCATGCCCATAAACGCCATCGTACTCGACCAACACGCCGAAGAAGCCAGCTTCCTCGCCATGCTGCGCGACCACGCCGTGGGCGCGCCGAACTACGACCTCACGCACCTGACCACGCTCGACAACCGCATCGAAGCGCACCTCGATGGTTTGCAGATTGCGGGCCTCAAGGGCTTGAACGTGCTGCTCGAACAACTCAACCCCAACGCCAACGGCGAGGTATTCGCGGCCACGGTGTTGGCGTTTCAGATGAACAACAGCGCGGCGCTGAAGACATTGGGCGAACACATTCGCACCAGCGAGGAGGGCGAGCGTTACTTTGCCGCCGCGCTCGGCTGGCTGGAGTGGCCGGCAATTCAGCCGTGGGTGGAACGCCTGCTGACATCGCCCGAGCCGCTGTTCCGCCGCTTGGGTCTGGCCGCGTGTGGCCTTCACCGGCAAGACCCAGGTCCGGCGTTGCTGTCTGCGCTGGGCAACAGCGACCCCAGCGTATTGGCCGCCGCCGCGCGCACGGCCGGGGAGTTGCGGCGCCGCGACTTGATGCAGCCGATTCGTCTGCACCGTGTGCACGCCGACGACGCCGTGCGCTTCTGGAGCAACTGGGCCACCGCGCAGATGGGCGACGAGGAAGCGCTGCCGATTCTTCAACAATTCGCCGAACAGCCTGGACGCTATCAGGAGCGCGCCTTGCACGTGGTGCTGGCCTGGCAAGCGCGAGACATCAGCATGGCCTGGATTCGGCGCATGACCCAGAACCCGGCGCAGCGCCGCATCGCCATCAAAGCCACCGGCCTGTTTGGCGACCCCGTGGCGCTGCCGTGGCTGGTGCAACAGATGCACGACATGCCGATGGCGCGAGCGGCTGGCGAAGCCTTCAGCCAGATCACCGGCGCCGACCTTGCCGACCTCGATTTGGAACTGCGCCATTCACCCGATTACGACGGCGGCCCGAACGACGACCCCAACGACCCGAACGTAGCCCTGGACCCTGACGAAAATCTGCCCTGGCCCGACGCCGGGCTGATCAGCGCTTGGCTGGAACAGAACGCAGGCGCGTTGCACAACGGCACGCCGTATGTGCTCGGCGAACCCTTTAGCGAAGCAGCGTGCCGGCGCGTGTTGAACAGCGGCAACCAGCGCCAGCGGCACGTGGCGGCGGGCTTGCTTGCGCGCTATGTACCGACCCTGGCGATTTTTCCCATTACCGCTCCAGCGCGTCGACAGCGTCGCGCGTTAGGCGCCTGACTTCAGAGGACTTCACATGGAATGTTTTGAACACCCGGGCGCCCCGGGCGTGGGCCTCTGCCGAGGCTGTGGCAAGGGCGTGTGCCGCGCGTGCGCCGTGGTGCTGCCCAAAGGCTTGGCGTGCTCGCCAGCGTGCGAAGTGGAGGTGGCGGAAGTCACCGAAATGAACGAACGCGGCAAACGCATCTACGGCATCGGCCAGTACAAAACCAACCAACTGGCGAGCGGGGTGCTGGTGTGGTTGTTGCTGAGCGGGGCGATGGTGTCGATGTCTGGGTACTTCTTCTTTGCCCGCGGCCGGATCGACTACGTGACTAGCACGATGGCGGTTTTGTTTTTGCTGATTACGTACATTACGTATCGGGGGAGTAAGCGGACCGGGATTAATTGTTGAGGAGTTTCGTTAATGGCCGAGATTCTGGATCCCCGCGTGCGCGAGGATGACGGTGCTGTCTGTGGGATAGGCGCTTAGCTCTAGGGCCAGGATATGTCTTCAAACGTAGCCCAAACCTCCGTCATCCTCGCGCAGGCGGCGGTCCGACGATTCGGGATCCAGAGTGGTGTGGCGAACAGGGTAACTGGCCGCTCCTGGCCCGTCGCCTCAGCGCCCCCACACAACCGCCGTCCACGCACTACTTAAAAAACTGACTCGGCGTAACCCCAAACTGCTTTTTAAACATGGTCGCAAACGCGCTTGGGCTTTCGTAACCCAGCGCACCCGCCACTTCGATGATTTTCTCGCCCACGGCGATGCGTTCCAGCGCTTGCATCAGCCGCGCTTGCTGGCGCCACTGACCGAAGGTCATGCCGGTGCTTTTCTGGAATAACCGCTGGATGGTTTTTTCGTCCAGGTGCAGGCGCGCGCTCCAGTCGGCCAGGGTGGCGGTGTCGCCGGGGTTTTCTTGCAGGGTGTGGCAGATGACGCCAAGACGCGGGTCGGTCGGTTGCGGCAGGTGCAGGGGCAGGGTGGGCAGAATTTTCAGCTCGTCGAGTATCAGGTTCATTACCCGCGCTTCGCGCGAATTGTTAGCGTACGGCTCGGCAATGCCAATGGCGGTCTGGATCAGTTCGCTCAACAGCGGCGAAATGCTCACCGCGCGGGTTTCGGTGGGCAGGTCTAGCGAGTCGTCGGGGTGCACAAACACGCTGCGCATTTTCAGCGGGCCGATGCAGCGGATGGCGTGCTCGTGGCCGCAGGGCATCCAGATGCCGCGACTCGGCGGCACGGTCCATTGGTGCATCGCCGCGTGCACCACCATCACACCTTGAATGGCGTAAATCAGCTGGTGCTTGTTGTGGCAGTGGGGCGCGATTTGCCAGTCGGCCGGGTAGTCGGTGGCGCTGGTGCTCACGCGCCAGGCGGCGGCGTCGATTTCTTCCAGCAACTGGGGCAAGGGTCTGATCATGTTGTCTGTTTTGCGATAGGTGTTGTCTGCATCCCGTGAGACAGGCGCTTTTAAGGGCCCGTAGCATAGCGTCGACCCCTGAAATTACCAGCGCATGTGTCTGCGCTGGCTTGTCTGGAAGCTGCCCTATGTCCACCAGTGCCACTGCGTCACCTTCGTTAGCCAGTACCGTCACTCAACAGGCCAGCCCGTTGGTGATGCGTGTGATCGGCGCCTGCGCCCTCGCGCATTTAATCAATGACCTGATTCAGGCTGTGCTGCCGTCGATTTACCCGATGCTCAAGGCCAACTACGGGCTGACCTTCGCCCAGGTCGGCCTGATTACCCTGACCTTTCAATTGACGGCCTCGCTGCTGCAACCCTGGGTTGGCTACCACACCGATCGCCACCCGAAGCCGTGGCTGCTGCCGGTGGGCTCGCTGTGCACGCTGGTGGGTATTTTGCTGCTGGCGTTTGTCGGCAGTTTTCCCGCGATTCTGCTGGCCTCAGGGCTTGTGGGCATCGGCTCGTCGACCTTTCACCCGGAAGCCTCGCGCATCGCCCGGCTGGCCTCGGGCGGGCGCTACGGTCTGGCGCAGTCCACCTTTCAAGTGGGCGGCAACGCCGGCAGTGCGTTCGGTCCGTTGTTGGCGGCGGCCATCGTGATTCCATACGGGCAGGGCCATGTCGCTTGGTTCGGTTTATTCGCCACCTTTGCCATTGCCGTGCTCTACGGCCTGAGTCGCTGGTACCGCAATCACCTCACGCTGTTCAAGCTCAAGCAAGGCAGCGTGGCGACCCATGGGTTGTCCAAACAGCGGGTGATTAGCGCCTTGGTGGTGTTGGCCTTGCTGGTGTTTTCCAAGTACTTCTACATGAGCAGCCTGACCAGTTACTTCACGTTTTTCCTGATCGAGAAGTTCGACGTTTCGGTCACCAGCTCGCAGCTCTACCTGTTCCTGTTTCTCGGTGCGGTGGCAGCCGGTACGTTTTTCGGCGGGCCAATTGGCGACAAGATCGGCCGCAAGAAGGTGATCTGGTTTTCCATCCTCGGCGCCGCGCCTTTCACCTTGGCGCTGCCCTATGTCGACCTGTTCTGGACCGGCGTGTTGAGCATGATCATCGGCTTTATTCTGGCCTCGGCATTCTCGGCCATCGTGGTGTACGCGCAGGAACTGGTGCCCGGCAACGTCGGCATGATTGCCGGTGTGTTCTTCGGGCTGATGTTTGGCTTCGGCGGAATCGGCGGCGCCTTGCTGGGCTATCTGGCTGATATTCACGGCATCGAATACGTGTTCCGCCTGTGCGCGTTCCTGCCGCTGCTGGGCATTCTCACCGTGCTGTTGCCCTCAACCAAGGGCGTGTAAAACCGCGCCCCGGCCCGCGCACGGTGGGCGTTACGCATCCTGTTCACCGCGCATGGCGGGCTGTTCGATGGGCTGGCCAATGATGCGGTCCAGGGGCGAGTGGGGAAAAACCATCTCCACCACCACGCCGTTCGGGTCTTCTACGAATAGCTGGTGCTCGCCTATTTCGGGGATCACCCGCTCACTGAAGCTGATGCCCAGCGACATTAGGCGTTTTTGCATCGGACCCAGGCCCATGCAGCGCAACGACACATGGTCAATCGAACCGGAACCGTGCCGCGCCGACCGTGCGCCCAGGTACGCCTCCAACCCGGAGCGCGCATCGGTGATGGCGACGATGTGCAAAATCGGCTGATCGCCGGCGTACAGCCAATAACCAGGAAACCGAAACGCCGGCCGAGGGCCGTGTTTTAGGCCGATCACGTTGCTGAAAAAGTCGGCGGTTTCGTCCCACTTTTTGGTGCGGATGGTGAAGTGGTCGAGGCGCTGGATGGTGATGGCGGCGTTTGTCATGGCAATGCTCCGACATCGGTGGCGGTTAACAGCTCCGGATGCTGCAGTTTTTTTCCTGCAGCAATAAGCGGCCCGTGCAGCAAGCACCTTCGCGAAGCGTTTGAAGATGCGCCCGGCCAGGCATAAGCGGCCGCGATACCTGCCAGCGCCAATGCTGATTGGTCTGATGAAGCACGCTGAATTAGGGTCGGCTACCGCCTTTTTGTGAGCCGTACCGATGCGTTTTCGCCGCCTCGATCTCAACTTGCTAGTCGCGCTGGATGCCTTGCTCAGCGAATGCAGCGTGACCCGTGCGGCCGAGCGTTTGTGCCTGGGCCAATCGGCCACCAGCTCGGCGCTCGGGCGCCTGCGCGAGCATTTCAACGACCCGCTGTTGGTGGCGGTCGGTCGCACGATGCAACCGACCACGCTGGGCCTGGCGCTGCTGCCGAAAGTGCGCGAAGCGCTGGTGCTGACGCGCGAGATTATCGATGCGCCGGTGCGCTTCGAGCCGGCGCAGTGTGAACGGCGTTTTACCGTGGTGGCGTCTGATTATGTGGCGGCCGTGTTGATGCCGGCGGTCAGTCGTGAACTGGCGCGAGTGGCGCCGGGCGTGCGCCTGACCGTGCGTGATTTGCCGCTGCCGCGCGACGGCGACGTGGTCAGTGAAGCGCTGGACTACCGCCGCAGCGATTGCGCCATCGTGCCCCAGCGCCGGCTCAACCCGGCGTACCCGCAGCAGCCGTTACTGACCGATGAACTGTGCTGCCTGGTGAGCGCCGAGCACGCCGCCTATGCCGATGGCATCAGCTTGGCGGCGTATTGCGAGGCCGAGCATGTGGTGCGCGAATTTGCCGATGGCCGCCAGTTGGCGCTGGATGCCGCGCACCTGGAAGAACTCGGCATCAGCCGCCGGGTTGCGGTGGCGGTAGAAAGCTTTGCCTTGATGCCGGACTTTATCGTCGGCACCGCGCGGGTGGCCACGCTGTTTCGGCGGCAGGCGGTGTTGTTTGCCAGCCGCTATCCACTGCGCGTGGTGCCTGCGCCGCTGACGTTTCCGGCCGCGACGCAGGTGGTGCAGTGGCACCCGTATCAGGATGCGGACCCGGCGTTGAGTTGGTTTCGTTCGGTGCTGGTGGCGCAGGCGGAAAGTCTGAACGCAGTCTGCGTCTAGTCCCCTCGCCCCAGCGGGGAGAGGGTTAGGGTGAGGGGGCTGCGCGCACACTTTCCGACCGAGTAAAGGCCGGCCCTCACCCCCAGCCCCTCTCCCGCCAGCGGGCGAGGGGAGCTTAACCGCGGTCGGCTTCTAGTCCCCGCAATCCGCCTGCAACCCCGCCGCCGCAATCGCCAGCAGTGCACAGCGCTCGTCGTTATCCGAGGTGTCGCCACTCACGCCAATCGCCCCCAGCAGTTCACCGTGCGCGGAGCGAATCAACACGCCGCCCGCCACGGGAATAACTTCGCCTGCGGTCAGGCTGTTGATGGCATCGAAAAACGCCGGCATCGCTTGCGCCCGACGAGCGAGTTCGCGCCCGCCAAAGCCCATGCCCAGACAGCCGCGCGCTTTGCCGGTGGCAATTTGGGGCCGCAGAAAACTCGCGCCTTCATCGCGCACCACGGCCAGCGGGTGACCGGCGTGGTCAAGCACGGCGGCGGCCATGGGTTTAAGGCCCAAATCACGGGCTGCCTGCACGGTGGCGCTGGCCAGTTGCGCGGCGAGGGTAAAGGTCAGTGCGGTCATGCTGATGCGCTCCATTTGCCCAAGTGCGCGACGCGGTCGCGGGTGTACAGGTCGGTCCATTTCAGTGAGTTGAAGTCCGACACCTGCTTAGGGTTGTAAGGCGTGCGGTCGAGGCGCACCGGTTGGCCGGCCTTGTATACGGCCTTGAGCGCGCTGCGGTTTTGCAGCAGGCGGATGTCCTCCAAGGGCGAGCCGTCGAGCAACAAGAAATCGGCCTGTTTGCCCACCTCCAACGTGCCCAGGGTTTCGCCCCGTGGCATGCAGCGCGCGCCGACATTGGTCGCGGCGTAAAGCGCTTCGGCCGGGGTGAAACCGAGGCGGGTGACCAGCAGTTCCAGCTCGCGCGCGTGCCATTCGCCATACGGCGTCACGGCAAAGCCGCTGTCGCTGCCACAGGCGAACGGAATGCCGGCGGCCTTGGCGCGTTTCAGCACCTGGCTGCCGACCTCCAGGGTGCGCGCGCAGTAGGCGGCGTAGCCGGTGGTGATCGCCGGGTCGTGGGGTTGGCAGAAGTCCACGGTGTTCTGCGGAAAGGTCATGGTCGGCGCCAAGATGCTGCCCGCTTCGAGCAACGCGTCGATGCAGGCGTCGTCCATGTAGAAGGCGTGAAACACCAGGTCGACCCCGGCCTTGGCGGCGTACATCACCGCTTCGCGACCATAGGCGTGGGTCGCCACTTTGCAGCCGAGGCGGTGGGCTTCATCGACCATCTCTTTGGTTTCGTCGGCGGTAAAGGCCGCGATGATTTCGCCGTTGGGCCGGCGGTGGGTGCCGTCCATGGCGATTTTGATCAGGTCGACGCCGTCTTTAGCCTGCTTGCGCACTTCGGCCAGCGCCTCGCTGCGGCTGGTCACCAAGCGCGCGGTGAAGTATTCCGGGGCGCCGACACGGCTAGGGAACCAGTCGTTAAGGCTTTGCCGATTGGTGATGACCCGGCTGCTGGCGGCAATGCGCGGGCCGTCGAACAGCCCGGCGGCGATGCTGTTGCGCACCGCGATGCTCAACTGACCGCTGTCGCCGGGGCAGACCATGCTGGTGACGCCGGCCGCCAACACGTGCTGCGCGAAGAACATGCCGCGCAGGGCGCGGAATTCGTCGCTGGTCCAGATATCAATATCTTCCTCGCTCTGTGCATTGCCAAACGCCAGATGGGTATGCACATCCACCAGACCGGGCATCACAAAGTGCTCGCCCGCATCCACAACCTGGGCGCCAGGCGCGGGAAGCGGTGCGCTGCTGCGTGGGCCGACGTAACTCAGCACGCCGTTTTCCACCACCAGCGTTTGCTGCTGGCGGGTGGTCAGACCGGTGCCGTCGAACAGGGTTTGGCAGTGCAGATGCAAGGTACTCATGGCGGTGACATCGCTGTAATTGAAGGTGTGCGGGCAGGCTGCCCAGCGCGGCGGTTGCGCACCAACAGATTGCGTCGATGGCCAAGTATTGACCGCTTCAATTCCTGGCGCGGCCCTTTACTGGCGAGGGCCGCCGGGCAAGCGGCGGGGGCGGGCAGCAGGTAGTGAAAGTGGCGATGCCAACCATCGTGATCGACGATTTTTTAGCGCCGCGCGTGGCGCCTAAGGTGCGCGCTCTCAACCCACAGGAGCGTCGCCATGAACATTCATCAACACTTGCTGGACCTGGAACAGGCGCGCAGCCGTGCGCTGGTAGAAGAGGATCACGCCCGCGTGGCCGAGCTGTTCGCCGACGATCTGGTGTACGTGCACACCACCGGCCTGGTGCAAGGCAAAGCCGAGTACCTGGCCTACGCGAAAACGGCGGTGCAATACCTGGCCATCGAGCGCGGTGAATTACACATTCGCTTCTACGGCGAAGGCGTGGCGGTGATGACCGGGCCGCAATGCAACACGCTGCAAAAGCGTGGCGGCGACCAACCGATTCGCGGCGAAGGGTTTGCCACCCAGGTGTGGACGCTTGGGGCGCAGGGATGGCAGATCAGCTCGTTTCAGGCCACGCGGTTGCCGGCTTGAAGGCAGCGTCGCCTGGAAAGGCATCGCGGCTAATCGGAATGCCGCCCAGCCGCTCCTACAGGTGGTCGGTGCCTCTGTGGGAGCGGCTTCAGCCGCGATAGCTGCACCGCCGATCCAGCATATTTAACCTCAATCAATATGCTCAATACGCATATACCAAAACAAAGGTAATGCGGTATCTACATATTAGGTTAGAACCAAATCGAATTTCCCGCTCATTTCTTATGTAGTTAGCATGGCCCCACCTGAAGGCTTCGCAGCCTTCATTTGCTGATTTCAGGGAGATGGCATGTCAGTACGTTCACTTGCTCGCTGGCCGATGGTGCGCAACGTGGCGGCGCGGTTGGTCAGTCCGTTGCTGTTGTTGTTGCTGTGGGAAGTGGCCTCGCAAACCGGTGTGTTGCCGACGCGCGTTATCGCCGCGCCCAGCGCTATCGGCGGCACCTTGTGGCAGTTGCTGGCGAGCGGTGAATTGGCTGGGCATTTGTGGGTGTCGTTGGGGCGCGCGCTTAGCGGCCTGGCGATTGGCGTTAGCGTGGGCACTACGTTGGCGCTGGTGGCGGGGCTGTCACGCGGTGGCGAGTTGGCCATCGACTCGCCCATGCAAATGCTGCGTACCTTGCCGTTTCTGGCCATCGTGCCGCTGTTTATTTTGTGGTTCGGCGTGGGCGAAACGCCAAAGATCGCGCTCATCGCCCTGGGCACCACCTTTCCCATTTACCTCACCTTGTTTGCTGGCATCCGTGGCCTTGATCCGAAGCTGATCGAAGCGGCCACGCTGTTCGGCCTCAACCGTCGCGAGCGCGTGTGGCATGTGATTTTGCCGGGCGCGTTGCCTTCGTTTTTTGTCGGTTTGCGCTATGCGTTCGGCATCAGTTGGCTGGGGTTGGTGGTGGTCGAGCAGATCAACGCCACGGCCGGCATCGGCTACCTGGTCAACGATGCCCGCGACTTTATGCGCACCGACGTCATCGTCATCTGCCTACTGGTGTACAGCGTGCTCGGCCTGGGCATCGACGCCCTGGTGCGCGGGCTTGAACGTTTCACCCTGGCCTGGCGGCCGACATTCATTGGGAGTTGAACATGCCTCGCGGTGGCTCTTTTTCTGCGGTGTCGGTGCGCCAGGCGGTTCGCCAATTTGGCCCGCAGCGCATTCTCGATGGCCTCGACCTGGAGATCGGCGCCGGCCAGTTTGTGGCCTTGCTGGGGCGCAGCGGTTCGGGCAAAACCACTTTGCTGCGCGCCCTGGCCGGTTTGGACCAGATAGACAGCGGCCAACTGCAAGTGCCGGACGCCCGTGCGGCGGTGTTTCAGGAGCCGCGCCTGATGCCGTGGAAGCGCGCCTGGCGCAATGTCAGCCTTGGCTTGCGCGGGCCAGAGCCGCGTGAACGGGCGCTGGCGGCGATGGCAGAAGTGGGTTTGCAGCATCGTTTGCAAGCCTGGCCCGGCACCTTGTCGGGCGGTGAGGCGCAGCGGGTGGCGCTGGCCCGGGCCTTGGTGCGCGAGCCGAAATTGCTGCTGCTTGACGAACCTTTCGCCGCCCTCGACGCGCTCACCCGTTTGCGTATGCAGCAGTTGGTGCTGGAGCTGTGGCGCAAACATGAACCGGCGGTGCTGCTGGTGACCCACGACGTCGACGAAGCCGTGCTGCTGGCCGACCGCGTGTTGGTGTTGGACCAGGGCCGCATCGTCGACGACCTGGCCATTACCCAGCCGCGCCCACGGGAAATTGCCACGCGCGCGTTGCAGGACATTCGCCGCCATCTGCTCACCTTGCTCGGTGTCGAGTCCGCACCAGCGGTCGTGCCCAACCATTCTTTCTACCTGACCGGAACGCACCGATGACCCTGACTGCCCAGCCCGCCATCGCCGTGGACACCCGGCCCGATTTGGACAGCCCGGCCTTCGCCCAGCTGCTCGACACCCTGACCATCGAGTTCGCCGCCAGCGCCGGCCATTACGACCGCCACAGCGAATTCCCCCACGCCAATCTGCAGCGCTTGCACGAGCACGAGTTGCTGGCGCTGACCGTGCCGCGCGAGCTGGGCGGAAGCGGCGCCACGCTGGCCCAGGCGCGGCGTGTAATCAGCGCCGTGGCCAAGGGCGAACCGTCCACCGCCTTGGTGCTGGTGATGCAATACCTGCAACACACGCGCCTGCAAAAAAACCTGGCCTGGCCCGAATACCTGCGCCTGCGCGTGGCGCGCGAAGCAGTGGAAGAGGGCGCGCTGATCAACGCCCTGCGCGTAGAACCCGAACTCGGCACCCCGGCGCGCGGTGGCTTGCCCGCCACGCTGGCCACGCGGGTGCCCGAAGGCTGGCGGCTAAACGGGCGGAAGATTTATTCCACCGGCATTCCCGGCCTCACCTGGCTGTCGGTGTGGGCGCGCAGCGATGACAGCGTGCCGCGAGTGGGCACCTGGCTGGTGCACCGCGATACGCCGGGCATTCGTATCGAAGAAACCTGGGACCACCTCGGCATGCGCGCCACCGGCAGCCACGACGTGATTTTTGACAACGTGCTCGTGCCCTTCGACCACGCCGTCGACGTGCAGCCGGCCGACGTTCCGCGCCCCTCGGAACTCGACCCTTCGGGCGTGCTGTGGCTGGCGGTGTTGCTGTCGAGCATCTACGACGGCGTGGCGCAGGCGGCCCGCGACTGGCTGGTGGGCTGGCTGCGCGAACGCACGCCGGCCAACCTCGGCGCACCGCTGGCCAGCTTGCCGCGCTTTCAGGAAGTGGTCGGCCGCATCGATGCATTGCTGTTGTCCAACCGCGTGCTGCTCGATGCCGCCGCCGATGGGCGCGTGCCGGCCAGTGAGGCCACGCAAATCAAATACCTGGTCACCCACCAGGCGATCAAAGCGGTGGAATTGGGCATCGAGGCCATCGGCAACCCGGCATTGGCGCGCGGCAATCCGCTGGAGCGCCATTACCGCGACGTACTGTGCAGTCGCATTCACACCCCGCAGGACGACGCCATTCTCGGCGCCGCCGGCCGCGCCGCGTTTGCCCATGCCGCCGAGGCGCTGGCATGAGCACGATGCGCATTGCCAGCCAGTTGGACGTGGCGTTTAACGCGCAATTGCGGCGCGCACTGCCCGACGCCGAGGTGCTGGACTGGCCGCGCGGGGTGTTCGCCGGCCTGCCGGCCGACGTGCAGGTGATGCTCGCCGCGCCGCAGCCAAAATTGCTCAGCGCCGAGGAACCGGTCGGCTGGCCCTATGGGTTGCAATTCATCCAACTGGTGACCTCGGGCATCGACTTTTTCCCGCCGTGGCTGCTGGAGCGCGTGCCGGTTGCCAGCGCGCGTGGCGCCACTGCTGAAGCCATCGCCGAATTCGCTCTGGCCAGCGTGCTGGCCGCCGCCAAGCAGTTGCCAGCGCTGTGGATCAACGACGCCAGCCAGTGGCAGCAACGCCCGTTGGCGTCGGTCAGCGGCAGCACGTTGGGGCTATTCGGCTTCGGCAGCATTGCTCGCAGCACCGCGCACAAAGCCCTGGCGCTGGGCATGAACGTGGTCGCCTTGCGTGGCTCTGCCAAACCCTTCGACCTGCCGGGAATCCAGCCCGCGCGTGACATTCATGACCTGTTCGCCCGCGCCGACCACCTGTTGCTCGCCGCGCCCGCCACGGCGCAGACCTACCGTGTGGTCAACCGCGCCGTCCTGGCCTCGGCTAAACCGGGCCTGCACTTGATCAACGTGGCGCGCGGCAGCCTGATCGATCAGGACGCCCTGCGCGAGGCGCTGGATACCGGGCACATTGGCCTGGCCAGCCTCGATGTCACCGACCCCGAACCGCTGCCGGCTGGCCATTGGCTGTATGGCCACGCGCGGGTGCGGTTATCGCCGCACACCTCGGCGAACTCGCCGCAGGTTTACCTCAATATCGCCGCGCTGCTGGCGCGCAACCTTCAACGGTGGCGCGCCGGAGACGGCTTGGAAAACGCCGTGTCCGTTGCCGGCCAACGGCTTAAAGGAGTTCCCGCATGAGTGCGCAACCGCCCGGTCTGCCCAGACCGTCCGCCTATGGTTTGCAGCGCGACGGTCACACCGTTTTTCGCTGGCAACATCCGCCGCAACAGAGCACCTATGCCGCCGAACGGCGTTTGCGCCGCGAGCGATTGGCGGCGGGTTTTCGGCTGTTTGCGCGGCATGGCTTCGACATGGGCGGCGCTGGGCATATCACCGTGCGCGACCCGGAATTTCCTGAGCATTTCTGGGTAAACCCGGTGGGCGTCTACTTCGGCCATATCCGCGTCAGCGACCTGCTGCTGGTGAACCCGGAAGGCGAAATCGTTGAGGGCGAGGGCGCACTGAACCTGGCCGCGTTTGCCATTCATGCCGCCCTGCACAAAGCGCGCCCCGACGTGGTGGCCGCCGCGCACGCGCATTCGCTGTACGGCAAAGCCTGGTCCAGCCTGGGCCGTTTGCTCGACCCACTGACCCAGGACGCCTGCGCGTTTTATGAAAAGCACGCGCTGTTCGACAACTTCAGCGGCGTGGTGCTGGAAGAAAGCGAAGGCGCGCGCATCGCCGCCACGCTGGGCGCGCACAACGTGGCGTTGATTCTGCAAAACCACGGCTTGCTCACCGTTGGCGAAACCGTGGAGGCGGCGGTGTGGCGTTTTATCGCCTTGGAAAACGCCGCCCACAGCCAACTGCTGGCCGAAGCCGCCGGCACCCCGAAACCGATTCCCGCCGATGTCGCGCGCCACACCGCAGGCCAAGTGGGCACCGAATTCGGCAGCTGGTTTGCCCTGCAATCGCACTGGGACCGACTGGTGCGCGAAGAACCCGATTTCCTTGAGTGAAGGACCACCGTTATGAACCGTCGTGAATTTATCCAGCACTCAGCCGTTACCGGTTTGGCCGCCGCCTTGCCGTGGCGCCTGGCCCACAGCGCGGCGCCCTGGGAAGGCGCCAGTCTGCACGTGGCCACCTACAAAGGCGCGGCGCCGACCTTCTTCGCCGAGGCGGGCATCGAGACGCCGCCGTACCCCGTGAAATACGCCGAATTTACCGGCGGCAATCTGGCCTTCGAAGCGCTGGTCAGCGGCACCCTCGACATCGCGCCAATGAGCGAAATTCCGCCCATTTTCGGCATCAAAAACCAGGCGCCGGTAAAGCTGATCGCGGTGCTGACGGGCGACGTCAACAACCAGGCGATCATCGTGCCCAAGGGCTCGAACATTCAAACCCTCGGCGACCTGCGCGGCAAACGCATTGGCTACATCCGCTCCACCACCTCGCATTTCCTGCTGCTCAAAGCCCTGAAAGAACAAGGCCTGAATTTCGCCGACATCACGCCCATGGCGCTGACCCCGCAAGACGGTTTCGCCGCGTTTCAAAACGGCAACCTTGATGCGTGGGTGACATACGGCTATTTCATCCAACTGGCCGAACTGCGCAGCGGCGCGCGGGTGTTGCGCACGGGGCAGGGCTATTTGTCGGGCAACTATGTGATTGCCGCCAACGCCAAAACCATCGCCGACCCGAAAAAACACGCCGCCATCACCGACTACATCCTGCGGGAATACCGCACCTGGCAATGGATTCAACACAACCCCGACGCGTGGGCGGCCAAGAGCGAGAAGATTCTCGGCATTCCCAAAGACGTGTTCCTCGCCCAGTTCAAAGCCCAAAGCGGCCCGCGCGTGTTGCAGCCGGTCGACGATGCCGCCGTGCGCTCGCAGCAGGAGGTGGCGGACCTGTTCTACCAAGCCGGCGTGCTGCCCAACGCCCTGGATGTATCAACGCTGTGGGACCGCAGCTTTCGCTGGGGTTGAGCCGTGACGCGCCTAACCGTTGCGCTGCTCGTGGCCCTGGCAACTGCCCCGACGCTTGCTGAGGACGCCTTGCAGCAACGCTTGCTGATACTCGACAGCCACCTCGACACGCCCATGCAACTGGCGCGGCCCGGCTGGGACATCAGCCAGCGCCACCGCTACGCAGACGACCTGTCGCAAGTCGACCTGCCGCGTATGCGTGACGGCGGCCTGGACGGTGGCTTCTGGGCCATCTTCACCCCGCAGGGCCCGCTCACCGACGAAGGTCGCACGCTGGCCAGCGAACATGGCCTGGCCGTGCTCACGCGCATCCGCGACATGCTCGCCAGCCACCCGAACGACTTCGAACTGGCCCTGACCGCCGACGACGCCACACGTATCGCCGGGCAGGGCAAACGCGTGGTCTTCATCAGCATGGAAAACGCCGAACCGCTGGCCGCCGACCCCGCGCGCCTGGTCACCTACCACCGCCTGGGCCTGCGCATGCTTGGCCTGGTACACGCCGCCAACAACAGCTTCGCCGACTCCGCCACCGCCTTGCCGCACTGGCACGGTCTGAGCGCCGACGGCAAAGCGCTGGTCGCCGAGGCGAACCGCTTGGGCATCGTGCTCGATGTATCCCATGCCTCGGACGCGACCTTCGACCAAGTGCTGGCCCTGAGCCGCGCGCCGATCATTGCCTCGCACTCCGGCAGCCGCGTGGTCGCCGCCAGCCCCCGCAACCTCGACGACAACCGCCTGCGCCGACTGGCCGCCGCGGGTGGCGTGGTAGGCATCAACAGCTTCCCCAACGACCTCATCACCCGCCGCCCCAACCCCCTGCGCGACAAAGCCCTGAGCCCGCTGTACCGCGAATTTCGCAACGCCGCCGCGCTGAGTCCCGAACGCGTCGCCGACCTGGCCGAACGCATCCGCCAAGCGGACGCCACGTACCCGCAACAGCAAGCCACCTTTGACGACTTCACCCGTCATCTGCTGCATGTACTGGCCGTGGTTGGGCCCGAACATGTAGCCATCGGTGCTGACTGGGATGGCGGCGGTGGGGTGGAGGGGATGGAAGATGTGAGTCAGTTGGGGCGCGTTACCGAACGGCTGTTGCAGGCCGGGTATGGGGAAGGGGACTTGGCCAATATTTATGGCGGGAATTTATTGCGGGTTGTGGGGGCGGTGCAGCGAGTGGGTGAGCAATGAAGTGGCTGCCGGCGAGAGAAGTGTTTCCAGGAATCGCGGCTAAAGCCGCGATGTTTTTGACCTACCGCTTTTGATCTGGCTTGTGATCTACCGCTTTTTGATCTGCTTGTGATCTACCCGCCCCATTCATCGCAGGCCGAGTGGAATCGACGTGTAGGGGGTTGAGCGGCCGGGAGCCGCGAGAGGCGTGTCGGGCCAAGGATGGCCCGTCTCGCCGTGCCCCCGGAGCGGCGACGGAGGGAGGGGACCTGGAGCGCAGCGGAAGGCCAAGGTAGGGGCAAGACTTTTTGGTTTCTTTTGTGGCGACTGACAAAAGAAACTCGCGCGTAAGGCGCGAAACAAAACGCTCAGCACACGCGGCAATGAACACCGCCGCAATTCACAACGGTGTACGGCTTGAAACTCTGGATCCCCGCGTGCGCGAGGATGACGGAGGTTTGGACAACTATTGCGTTGGGCTTCGCCGTGTACGGCGCATGCGGTAATGAATACCGCCGCCCGTGCCATGTGCATACGGCTCAAGATTCTGGATCCCGAATTGTCGGACCACCGCCTACGCGAGGATGACGGAGGTTTGGGCGACGGGCGTGTTACGACCGGAAATTTTGGACCGAATCGTCGGACCGCCGCCTAAGCGGGGATGACGGGGTTTGGAGATAGACCCCGCTACCAACCTGCCAGCCTCACGCCGGCAGATACATCCCAAACGTATTCACCCCATCCCGACTGTCCACAAACACCTCCCCCCCATGCATCAACGCAATCGCCTTAACAATCGCCAACCCTAACCCATGATTCGCCCCACTGTTCGAACGCGCCGCATCCACCCGATAAAACCGCTCAAACAACCTCGGCAAATGCTCGCCCACAATCACCTCGCCCGGATTGGCCACGCCAATGCTCACCCGTTGCCCCTGCCGATCAATAAACACATTGATCGTGTGCCCCGCAGCGGTGTGCTGCACGGCGTTGTTGAGCAGGTTGATCAAGGCGCGCAGGAAGTGGGCGCGCTCGATCAGTACCTCGGCGTCGCCATGCACCTGCACGTCGACGCCTGCATCTTCGAGAATGAAGTCCAGGTAATCCACCGCCGTCGCCACCTCAGCGGCCAACGAGGTGGTGGTCAGTTGCGTGGCTTTGTCGCCTTGGTCGGCGCGGGCCAGGAACAGCATGTCGTTGATGATCGAGCGCAGGCGTTCGAGTTCTTCAAGGTTGGATTGCAGCACTTCAAAATAATGCTCGGCCGAGCGGCCTCGGGTGAGGGCCACTTGGGTTTGGCCGATCAGGTTGGTCAGCGGTGAGCGCAGTTCATGGGCGACGTCGGCGTTGAAGGATTCGAGGCGGGTGTAGGCCTGTTCCACACGGCCCAACGTGGTGTTGAAAGCGCTGGCAAATTGCTGCAGTTCGGGCGGCAGGGATGACAGTTGCAAGCGGCCCGACAACCTCGGCGGGGTCAGTTTTTCCGCTTCCGCTGAGAGTTTGATCAGCGGCCGCAAACCGACCCGCGCCACCCAATAACCCAGCGCCGACGCGAGCAGCACGCCGGCCACCGCCAGGCTCAGCAGGGCAATCAGTAAGTGATGCTGGGTTTGCCAGAAGGTTTCGGTGTCGATGGCGATCAAAAAACGCAGGGGCGGGCGGCCGTCTTTGGCTTCGAATTGGCTGACCAGCACTTTCTGCGGGTAAGCGCGGTCGTCGGTGACCAGCTCGCGAATGCCCAGCGGGCCAGCGGCAAATGCTCGAATGGCCGGGGTCGGCGCGCCGAATTCATAGGCCGGGTTGCCACTCACCACCCAAAAGCGGATGCGTTTGTCTTCTTCGCTGAGCAGGGTGAGTTTGTTGGTGATTTTCAGCCAGTGCTCCGGCGTGCCGAAACGGTCAACGGCCGATTCCAGCACGCTGTAGCGCGCGTCCAGTTCGGCGTCGGGAAGCATGCTCATGCCCTTGTCGACCTGCTGGTACAACGCGCCGCCAATCAATAAGAAGACCAGCAGCGCGACCAAGGTAAACAGCGCGCTCATGCGCAAGGCAATCGAGCGGCTCAGCGGCGTGGCCTCACTCGCCATGGCGGCTCTCCAGTACATAGCCCATGCCGCGAATGGTGTGCAGCAACTTGCCGGAAAACGGCCCGTCGAGTTTGGCGCGCAGGCGTTTGATCGCCACTTCGACGACGTTGGCGTCGCTGTCGAAATTCACGTCCCAGACCATTTCTGCCAGGGCGGTCTTCGACAGAATTTCGCCTTGGTGGCGAGCCAGTGCGCTGAGCAACGAGAACTCTTTGGCGGTGAGGTCCAGCCGCTGGCCGGCGCGGGTGGCTTTGCGGCTGATGAGGTCGACGGCCAGATCAGCGATGCTGATTTGCACCGGCTCATGGCTGGCGCCGCTGCGCCGGGTGAGGGCTTGCAGGCGGGCGACCAGTTCTAGAAAGGAGAACGGTTTGCCCAGGTAATCGTCGGCGCCTTCACGCAAGCCGCGAATGCGGTCTTCCACGCGTTCGCGGGCGGTGAGCATGATCACCGGCGTTTGTTTGCGCGCACGCAGCGCACGCAGCACGCCGAAGCCGTCGAGGCCGGGCAGCATGACGTCGAGCACGATCACCGCGTAGTCGTTTTCCAGCGCCAGGTGCAGGCCGTCGATGCCGTCGCGGGCCACGTCCACGGTGTAGCCCTGTTCGGTGAGGCCACGGTGCAGGTAGTCGGCGGTTTTTTCTTCGTCTTCGATGATCAGAATGCGCATGGTCGGGCTCAGTGTTCGGTGGCAACGAGCGGCGCCGCCTGGCGTCGGTGGAACCACCGCTCAAGCGCCAAGTATATGACCGGCGTGGTGAACAGCGTCAGCGCCTGGCTCACCAGCAAGCCGCCAACCACTGCGATCCCCAGCGGCTGGCGCATTCCCGCACCGGGGCCGGCGCCGAGCATCAGCGGCACCGCGCCAAGCAGGGCGGCGAGGGTGGTCATGATGATCGGCCGGA
>Ga0157370_10002161_pt1 | contig 24001 bp, 25 predicted proteins | sample C35metaG_FD_113463 | JGI IMG/M metagenome (GOLD analysis project Ga0157370, IMG submission 113463) | Corn rhizosphere microbial communities from Kellogg Biological Station, Michigan, USA - C3-5 metaG | ecosystem: Host-associated > Plants > Roots > Rhizosphere > Soil | place: USA: Michigan...
CAGCATCGGATTTATCCGCTGTCGCAGGTGAACGAAGCGCTCGCGAGCATGGAGAGCCGCGATGGCGGGTTCACGAATTTCGTCATCGACCCGTCGCGGGTTGCATAACCCGCGGGCTGCGCGCGCGGCCAGATTTGACTTTCGTTCCGGGCGGCGTTCCACTATTCATATTGCTTGCGTGAGTATCGCAATTTTTTGAAGCGGAGCGAACCTTATGCATCGCGTCGTCACGCTGCTGCGAACCCTTGGTTTTCCCCTTCTTCTTGCGATTTCGTTGTCCGCCTGCGCGCTCGGCCGCTCGACGGTCGACATCAAGCCCCCGGGAAACGTGGCAACCAGCGGCACGGCGTTTGCGAAGATCGTCAAAGTCGAAGATTTGCGCGTCTTCGAGGCTGCGCCGAGCGATGCCGGCACGCCCTCCTTGGAGAACGCGGATGAGATGACCGACAAGAAGATCACGGCCCGCGCCGTGGCGCGCAAGCGCAATAGTTATGGCGGAGCTCTTGGTGACGTCGTTCTGCCCGAAGGTCAGACGGTCGCCGATCTCGTGCGGAGCGCCGCCAAGCGAGCGCTCCAGGAAAGGGGTTATACCGTCGTCGAGGAAGGCTCGCCGCAATATGCAACCGCGCTGCCGCTCAACATCCAGATCGTCGGTTTCTGGACATGGGTCGCGCCCGGCTTTTGGACGGTGAACCTCGAATTCAAATCGATCTTGAAGCTCGACGGCGATGCCCTGGTCGGCGCCACTCCGCCGCCCGTCGAGAGCCATTTAAAGGACTTTCCCATGGCGGTGACCGACGGCACCTGGACCAACATGGTTCAGCGCGGCATCGATGATGTCAGCGACAGGATCAGGGACGCGATCAAACCGCCGGTGGAGCGAAAGCTGAGCGGCGCGGGAACGTGATCTGTCTCATTCGCTGCCCGATCGAGAAAGCGGCGTGAAACCGGAGACAGCAGCCGCTTCGGCAAAGCTGGGTCGCTCTACTCGTTTGGCCGGAATGACGGCCAAGTGTCAAAGCCGATTTCCCCTCAGAGAACGCTCTCGATATCGGTCTTCCTGAAATCGTCGCCGACGGAGAACAGCTTGCAGCCATGCTCTTTCGCCACCTCCTAGCGAAGCAGTCTCCGAAATTCAGTCCAGCCGCATGGACGCTCTTGGCTCACTCAGCGGGAACTCCTTGATGTCGACCGCGATCATCCGGGCAGACCGTCATCGCCATAAAGGAAATCCTGACTGCGCGCCGCGCTCGGCCCGCTTGCGGCTTTCGTTGCGGCGGAGCTGCGCAGCGTTTCGAGCAGCGCTCGGCGGAATGTCCGATCGCGCGCGGGCTTGACGGGCACGAGACGCACGGCGGCGTTGCCGTGACGGGTCAGGATGACTTCATCCCCCGCCTCGGCACGCCGAACCAGCTCGGTCAATTGTCTCTTCGCATCGCTTATGGATATTTTCACGCTGGCTCCGGCTTGGACCATTCGTAAATTCAATAGTCCATCCTGATCGACAACCAAGCCAGTGGATTTGCCGACCAGGATATGTAAAAGACATTTACATGGGCTGGTCGGGACCAGGCAGCAACTATGAGCGGCGCGGTTACCATCACGGCAATCTGCGCGAGGCGCTGCTCGATGCGGCGCTCCATCTGATTGCCGAGAAGGGGCCCGCCGGCTTCACCATCGCCGAGGCCGCGCGGCTCGCCGGTGTCAGTTCGGCCGCGCCCTACCGTCATTTCCGCGACGCCGAGGATTTGCTCGCGGCGGTCGCCCTGCGCGGCTATCAGCAGCTTGCCGAGGCGCTCAACGCGGCGTGGAACGATGGCCGACCCGAGCCGATCCGCGCCTTCGAGGCGCTGGGCCGGGCCTATCTCGGCTTCGCCCGGCGCGAGCCCGCGCTCTATGCCGCGATGTTTGAGACCCGCATCGATGTTGCCGCCTATCCGCCGTTGCAGGCCGCGGCCGACCATGCCTTCGCGGTGTTGCGCGGCGCTGCCGAGCGGCTGGTCGCGCTGTTGCCCAAGGCCGAGCGGCCGCCCGCTCTGATGATGGCACTGCATGTCTGGGCCCTGTCGCATGGCATCGCCTCGCTGTTTTGCCGTGGCGATGGCGGACGGCGCAAATTGCCGATGTCGCCGGAAGAGCTGCTCGAAGCCGGCGTGCTGCTTTATCTCCAAAGCGTCGGCCTCGGAGGCGGCAAAACTCAGCGATAAATCGATCGGCTGCCCTTGACTCTGGGTGGCCGAGCGACCAATGTAAATGTATCTTACATTTACATGCGATGAGGGCCCGCCATGACCAGTGCCGCGAATGACGAAGCCTATCGCCGCTATGGCGGCCCCTGGGGACGGTTTTGCGGCGGAGGCTGGCGCGGCTGGAACGGCGAGCCGGTCTGGATTCCGCCTTTCCTCATGGGCATTCCCAAGCCCGTTCTCATCATCCTGATGGTTTTGGGCTTCATCTTCTGGTGGCCGATCGGGCTCGGCCTCCTGGCCCTGATGCTATGGAGAAAGCACGCGATGTATGGTTGCTATCGCCGAAGCGCCTGGCAGCAAGGCGGCGCGGAATCTTGGAGCGGCTGGAAAAACTGGAGCTGGGGCGGCGGTGGCATGCGCAATCCGCCCTCGAGCGGCAACCGCGCTTTCGATGAATATCGCTCCGAGACCTTGAAGCGGCTCGAGCAGGAGCAAAAGGAATTCGCCGCGTTCCTCGAGCGGCTGCGCTTTGCCAAGGACAAATCGGAGTTCGATCAGTTCATGGACGAACGCCGCAATCCTCCGCCGCAGCCGCCGCAGGAGCAGCCTGGCACGTGATCCCCGGGGTCTCTCGTTAGGGCCGCAGCGTCCAAGCGAGCACCTGTCCGCCGAGAAATGGCCGGATCGGTCCGGCCATGCTCGGCACCGTCTCGCGCATAGTCGCGCTCTCGCGTCTCAAGGTGACGCGGCGCTCATTGAGCGGCAGGCCGTAGAATTGCGCGCCGTGCTCGGAGGCGAAGCCTTCGAGCTTCTCGAGCGCGCTCTCTTCCTCGAAGACCTGCGCATAGATCTCAAGCGCCGCGGGCGCCGAGAAAATCCCGGCGCAGCCGCAATCGCGCTCTTTATCGTGCACGGGATGCGGCGCGCTGTCGGTGCCGAGGAAGAATTTGGGATTGCCCGAAACCGCTGCTTTGCGCAGCGCTAGGCGATGCGCCTCGCGCTTGGCGACCGGCAGGCAATACATATGCGGGCGCAATCCGCCCAAGAACAGCGCGTTGCGGTTGATGACGAGGTGATGCGCGGTGATGGTGGCGCCGAGCCGCGGTCCGGCGCTGGTCACGAAATCGACCGCCTCCTTGGTGGTCACGTGCTCGAGCACGATTTTGAGGCCGGGGAATTGCCGCATCAACGGCGCGAGCTTTCGCTCGATGAAGATGGCCTCGCGGTCGAACACATCGATGTCGGGGTCGGTGACCTCGCCATGGATGAGGAGCGGCATGCCGATCCGTTCCATCCGGGCCAATACGGGCTTCACCTTGGCGAGGTCGGTCACGCCCGAGGCCGAGTTCGTCGTCGCATTGGCGGGATAGAGCTTCACCGCGGTGAAGACCTGCTCGCCAAAGCCGCGCTCGATCTCCTCGGCATCGGCATCGTCGGTCAAATAGCAGGTCATCAGCGGCGCGAAGTCGAGATCGCGCGGCAGGGCGGCGAGGATGCGCGCGCGATAGGCTTGGGCCGCGGCGATGGTCGTAACCGGCGGCACGAGATTGGGCATGACAATGGCGCGGGCGAATTGGCGCGCGGTGAAGGGCAGGACGGCCTCGAGCAGCGCACCGTCGCGCAGATGCACGTGCCAATCGTCCGGCCGCCGAATTGTGATGCTCTCGACCATCCGACACCTTTGTCGCCCTCCCGTTAAACGGCCGGAGAAGGCTTTTATTGGTTCAACCTACTGAATCGCGCCTTGCGCTACTATAGAGGGGAACCAATGCCAGGAGAGCCACCATGACCGCCTGCATGATCGGCTGGGCCCATTCGCGCTTTGGCAAGCACGAGGGCGAGGATATCGAAGCCCTGATCCTGCCGGTCGCCGCCGCCGCGATCGCCGATGCGGGCGTGGCGCCTGCCGACATCGATGCGATCTATCTCGGCACCTTCAATGGCGGCTTCGTGCGCCAGGAGTTTCCCTCCTCCCTCGTCTTGCAGCTCGACCCGGCACTGCGCTTCAAGCCGACGACCCGGGTCGAGAATGCCTGCGCCACCGGCTCGGCGGCGATCCATCAGGGCCTCAACGCCATCGCCGCGCGCCGTGCGCGGATCGTGCTGGTGGTCGGCGCGGAGAAAATGACCGCGGTGTCGGGCGCCGAGGTCGGCGATCTCCTCATCCGTGCCGCCTATCTCAAAGAGGAGGGGGCGATCGAAGGCGGCTTCGCCGGCGTTTTCGGCCGCATCGCCGAAGCCTATTTCCAGCGCTACGGCGATCAGTCGGACGCGCTCGCCATGATCGCCGCCAAGAACCACAAGAACGGCGCCGCCAATCCGCTGGCGCAGATGCAGAAGGATCTGGGCTACGATTTCTGCCGCACGGTGTCGGAAAAGAACCCGCTGGTCGCGGGGCCTTTGCGCCGCACCGATTGCTCGCTGGTCTCGGACGGCGCCGCCGCGCTGGTCCTGGCCGATGTCGACACCGCGCTCCAGGCGAAGAAAGCCGTGGTGTTCCGCGCCGCCGAGCAGGTCAACGATTTCCTCCCCATGAGCAAGCGCGACATCCTCGCCTATGAAGGGCCGGCGCTCGCCTGGCGGCGTGCGCTGGCGAGCGCGGGCATCGGGCTCGACGATCTCTCCTGTGCCGAGGTGCATGATTGCTTCACCATCGCCGAGCTGATGATCTACGAAGCGATGGGGCTCGCCGAACAAGGCCAGGGTGCGCGTCCAATCCGCGAAGGCGTGGTGGAGAAAAGCGGCAAGCTGCCGGTCAATCCCTCGGGCGGGCTCAAAGCCAAGGGCCATCCGATCGGCGCGACCGGTGTTTCGATGCATGTGCTCCAGGCGATGCAGCTCACCGGCACGGCGGGCGGCATTCAGGTGAAGGACCCCGATCTCGCCGCGGTCTTCAATATGGGCGGCGCGGCGGTCGCCAATTATGTCAGCATTCTCGAAAGGCTCCGGTGATGGCGGATTTCAAGGCGCTGCTGCTCGAAGAGACGGGCGGTAAGGTTGCTTCGCGCATTGCGACGCTCGACGAGGCACTTCTGCCGCCGGGCGAGGTGACGGTCGATGTCGCCTATTCGACGCTCAACTACAAGGACGGGATGATCCTCAAGGGGATCGGCCGGCTGGTGCGCAAATATCCGCATGTGCCGGGCGTCGATTTCGCCGGAACGGTGGCGCAGTCGGATTCGCCCGACTTCAAGCCCGGCGATGCGGTGATCCTGACCGGCTGGCGCGTCGGCGAGGCGCAATGGGGTGGCTATGCGCAAAAGGCCCGGGTCAAAGCGTCCTATCTGGTGAAGCTCCCCGAGGGCCTCAGCCTGAAGCGTGCCATGGCGCTCGGCACTGCCGGGTTTACCGCGATGCTCGCGGTGATGGCGTTGGAGGATCACGTGCTGAAACCGGGCGCGGGCGAGGTGCTGGTGACCGGCGCCGCCGGCGGGGTCGGCAGCGTTGCGACCGCGGTGCTGGCGGCGCTTGGCCATAACGTCACCGCCTCGACTGGCCGGGCGGCGACCCATGATTACCTGCGTGCCCTTGGCGCCAAGACCATCATCGACCGGGCCGAGCTTGCCAAACCGCCGAGCCGGCCGCTCGACAGCGAGCGCTGGGCGGGCGCGGTCGATGCCGTCGGCAGCACCACCCTCGCGACCATCCTCACTCAGCTGCGCTACCACGCCTCGGTCGCGGCCTGCGGCCTTGCCGGGGGCAATGACCTGCCGGCTTCGGTAATCCCTTTTTTACTGCGCGGGGTGAATCTGCTCGGCATCGATTCAGTGATGTGCGCGCCGCCCCGCCGGCAAACGGCCTGGACGCGGCTCGCGCAGGATTTGCCTATGGATAAGCTCGACTCGATGACCGAAACCGTGGCTTTGTCGGCACTTCCCGGCCTCGCGGCGCAGATCCTCAACGGCGAGACGCGCGGCCGGATTGTCGTGGACATGAACAGAATTTGAGGCATTGACGTTATTAAACAGATAGATATAGACTGAACTTCAAGTTCAATATAGGATGAGCTTCGCGCGCCAGTGCCGCGGGCGAGAAAGCGGCAGGCGGGACAGGGTGAAGATCGGGTTGCGGGGCATAGGATGGATCGGCGGCATTTTCTTAAAACTCTGACGGGGGTGGCGGCCGGGGCCGGCTTGGCGCCCATGCAGGCAGCCTGGGCCGCGGGGGCCCGTGCCGCCGTGCCCGCGCGCAAGCGTCCCGTCGTGGTCGTCGATGCCGGGCATGGCGGAGTCGATCCCGGCTGCATCGGCTGCACCGGCACCTATGAGAAGGACATCGTCCTCGCGACCGCGCTCGACCTTGCGCGCCAGCTCGAAGCGAGCCGGCGCTTCAAAGTGCATCTGAGCCGCTCCGACGACACTTTCGTCACCCTCGAGGACCGGGTCGCGCGGGCGCGGACCGAGGATGCCGATCTCTTCCTCTCGGTCCATGCCGATGCCTTGCCTGAGCCTTCGGCCCGCGGCGCCTCGGTCTTCACCCTCTCCGAGAAAGCCTCTGACAAGGAGGCAGCGGCGGTCGCCGATCGCGAAAACAAGTCCGATCTGTTCGCCGGCATCAATTTCGGCACCAAAGATCCCGAAGTGAACGAGATCCTCTTCGACCTCACCCGGCGTCAGACCAATAATCTCTCGATCCGGCTGGCGCAGCGCGTGGTCGACGAGCTGGGCCGGCGCGTCCGGCTGCTCAATCACACCCATCGCTCCGCGGCTTTCGTCGTGCTGAAGGCGCCGGACGTTCCCTCGGCGCTGGTCGAGATCGGCTGTCTCTCGAACAAGACCGAGGAGCGCGCCCTGCGCCAAAGCTCCTATCAGCGGAGCGTGGCGACGGCGCTGTCCCACGCGGTTGGCGACTATTTCGATTTTGTCGCAAAAGTCTGATTTCGGCGAAATCGGCCCGGGCCGTTAACGTTTTCTTCACCGCAACCCCCGAAACTCGGCCTTGCAGCGCGAAGGCTAGCCCTTCGCTGCGCTGCAAGTCCTTCGGGCTTTTCCTCCCTGAACTTGGGCCGCGCCTCGTGTGCGGCCCTTTTTCATGGGATTTGGCGGCTCAGCGCGAGCCGCCCGGCCGCGCCGCCTTGGGCGGCTCGCCGAGGAGATTGGCGACACCGGCCCGCCGCGCCCAGTATTCCCATGCTCGCCACATCTCGGCGGTATTGGGGTTGAAGAGATCGGTGCGCGCCTCGATCTCGCCGGGGTGAAGCGGCTGCGCCTCGCCGAGGCGCAGCGCCTGGGTCTGGACCCGCGCGTTCTTCGGCGCATAGACCCCGATCCGCACCGCGTCCATCAGCGACCGACCGGCGGCAGCGAAACCATGGCCGCGCATCAGCGCCATGCGGTTGTTGGCGAGGGTCTTCGCCAGGTCGCGGCCCTGCTCCATGTTGCGCACCAGCAAATTGGTGGCCTTGCCGAATTTCGCGGCGATGTCCCAGACCGGCACCTCGGTGCCGATGGTGCTGCCGGAATGGATGATCGGCACGAGCTTCGCCTTGGTGACGCCATAGGCAAGCAGGTCCTCGGCGTGGCTGTGCACGACGGCGTGGACATCGGGCCGCGCCTCGTAAATCGCGCCATGAATGTAGCGCTCGAGATAGGGCGGCCGGCCGTCGTCCTTGATCGGCTTGCCGTCGAGCGTGAATTCGACGATGTCGCCGGCCTCGATCAGCTCGGGGCTGCGCGACCAGGAGAGGAGATAGCGCCCCGGATCCTCGGGATGGCGCATGCTCACATGGCCATAGGCATCCACCACGTCCTCGCGGGCGAGGATGCGGTTGGCAATGACGAGGTCGCGTCGGGCTTGGTCCAAATCACTCATGCGTCACGGTTCCTTAGAGAGGGTTCAGACAATCGTTCGAAGGCGGGTCAGATCTTTCCCTGCCGGTGCGGGCTGTCCGGCCGCGAATGGTCGAACTGCCGGTAGTGCTGGCGCAACAGGTCGCGGCCGTAGTCATTGCCGTTGGGCGTGCGCACCAGCGTGTGGGTGTGATTGCGCGTGTGATCGTCATTGTCGAGCGCAATCCCGGGCTGATGATCGAATTCGATCAGGATGGCGGGATTGTGGACGCGATAATAGAACGGGTTGACCTCATCGCAGGCGCCGATCCAGGCAAAGCGCGTCTCTCCGATCTGGCGCTTCACCGCTTCGAGCCAGAGCTTGGCGTGATCGGGCCGCATGCGCTCGACATAGAGGCTGACGAGATGCAGGAGCCGCTCGCGCTGTTCTTGGGTCATGTCGCCGTAAGCGAGACCCTGATAAGGCATGACGAGGTTGTCGTTGAAGGCCGTCGCATAAACGTCGAAAGGCAACTTCTCGCCGATCGTCGCCTTGGCGCGCTGTTCGGGCGTGAAGGCGCTCATGAGCGCATAGCCGCGCGCTTCCTCTTCGGCGAAAACGCGCGTTCCCTTGTATTTGCCGGATTTCGCCTCGACCGGCTCCGAGCCCAAGAACTGCGGCGTCAGTACCATCTGGTCGCCGAGGATGAAGCAATTGACGATGAGATGATGCCCATCGATCTGCCAGCCCCAGGGCCCCTCCGCCGAGGGCGTACCCATGATGCTCACCCAGTAATACCACTCGCCATATTCCTCGGGCCGCTGCGTCAACTCGCAAATATGCTCGTTGAGCCTCATTACGTCGCGCGCGGTTTGGAAGCCGGCGGCGCTGAGGCTCGCGCGCAACAGATCGAGCGCGCGCTCGCGCTGCTCGGCGCGGAGGTTTTGCAAGAGGCAGCCATGCCGGGTCATGAAGATATGCATGTTGTGCCAAGCGCGCCACGGCCCGGTCTCGAGATCGAACAGCGCCGATGTGCGCTCCTCGCCAGAGAGACAGGCGAGAAAGGCATTGGCGGCATCGCTCACGCCCTGAAGCGATAACCCGGTTCTCACCAGCGGAAAAAGGCCGCCGAGCGGGTTGCCGTCGGTGGTGATGCCGATAAGCGGCTTCGCCATCTCCGCTTTGCCGCGATCGAACATTTTTTGCAGGACTTCGGGGAGCGGGAAGGGCTTCAAAGCCTGGCCGGGACGCCGCTGCCGCGGCCGGAACTCGCGGACCTCGCTTGCCATGATCCCGTCCTCCCTTGTGCCGCGACGGCGTGGCGCGATGCTAACACGGCGTGAACCGGCTGTCTGCCCGGCGCCGCGACCTGTCGAGTGCCAGCGGCTTCGCGCAATTGCCAAGTCCCCGGGAAGGCGGCATGGTTGCGCAACGCCCGCCGCGCGAGAAAAACAGACCGGCGGCCGGGCCCAAGCGCAGGAGGAACGCCGATGGCAGACACGCTTGCCGGTCATGCAAGACCTCGCTCCGCCGGCTTCGCCGATCTGCGGCGCGCCGTCGAAGCCTTGCTGCCGCTCATCGAAGCCGAGGCGGATGCGGCCGAGGCCCAATCGCATCAAAGCGACCGCGTGGTGACGGCCCTGCGCGAAGCCGGGCTTTATTCGATGCTGCTGCCGCGCGCGCTCGGCGGCGGCGAGCTGCCTTTCGCCGAGGCGATGGAGATCATCGCCCGCCTCGCCTGGGCTGATGCGTCGGCCGGCTGGTGCAGCATGGTCGCGGGCGTGATGAGCGCCTCGCTCGGCGCCTTCGTCTCCGAGGAGGGCGCGCGCATCGTCTATGGCCAGGGTCCCGACGTCACGGTCGCCGGCAATGGCGTGCCGCGCGGCTATGCGCGCCGCGTGCCGGGCGGCTACATGATCCGCGGCCATTGGGCTTATGGCAGCGGCATTCACCATGCGGAATGGGTGCATTCCGGCTGCTTCGTCACCGACGATGCCGGCAAGCCGCGCCACAATGCCGAGGGCGTGCCCGAAATCATTCTGGCGCATCATCCCAAAGCCAGCATCGTCTTGAAGGGCAATTGGGATGTGCTCGGCCTGCGCGCAACCGGCAGCTTCGACTACACGCTGAAGGAGCCCGAGCTCTTCGTGCCCGAGGCGTTGTGCTATTCCTTTGACGGGGCGCGCGTGCAGCGCGGCGGGCCGCAATACCAGATCGGGCTCGTCGGGTTGACGAGCTGGGGCCACACCTCCTGGGCGCTCGGCGTTGGGCGGCGCGCGCTCGACGAGCTGGCGCGGCTGGCGCGCGAGCGTGCCGATGTATTCGGCAAATTGACCGATAGCCCGAGCTTTCGCAAATCCTTTGCCGAGGCCGAAGCGAAGTTCCGCGCGGCGAGCGCCTTCGTGCGCGAGAGTTGGGGCGATCTCGCCGATACTATCGCGCGCGGCGACGCGCCGAGCGTTACGCAGATCGCACTGATCCGGCTGGCGATGCGGCATATCCACGACGCCTTGTCCGAGGTCACGACCTTCGCCCATCGCACCGCGCGCGGCGCGTCCTTGCGCGCCGGTACGCTGCAGCGCTGCTATCGCGACGCGCATGCCGGGACGCAGCATCTGCTGCTCGCCGATGAGATCGCGATGGAGTGCGGGCGCGTGCTGATGGGCGCGACGGGACCGGGCGCCTCTTGGACGATGTTCGGCGTCAAGGGTTAAGGAGAATACAGATGCCCGATCACGACGAGATGGTGGAACGCGCGGCAAGCCTTGCGCCGTCGCTCGCCGCCCGTGCGGCCGAAGCCGAGCAATTGCGGCGCATGCCCGATGCGAATGTGCGGGCGTTGCAGGAGGCGGGGCTTCTCAAAATCCTTCAGGCGCGGCGCTATGGCGGCTATCAGATGTCGCTGCATACCCATATCGATGCGATCGCCGCCATCGCCCGCGGCTGCGGCTCGACGGCGTGGTGCATGGGCGTCATGCACGCGCATAGCTGGCTCATGGCCTCCTTCCCGCAACAGGCGCAGGAAGAGACCTATGGCGCCAAGGCCGATACGCTCATCTCCGCCGTCATCGCGCCGCGCGGCAAGGCGGAGCCGGCCGAGGGCGGCTATCGCCTCAGCGGCTTCTGGCCCTTCGCCTCGGGCTGCCAGCACGCGCATTGGCTGCTCCTCGGCGCGCAGCTGCTCGACCGCGAGGGCGCCGTTGTCGACGAGGCCGATCTTCTCGTGCCGAGTGCCGACATCGTCATTCGCGACGATTGGAACGTTGTCGGGCTGCGCGGCACCGGCAGCTGCAGCATCGTCGCCAAAGATGTGTTCGTGCCGCGCCATCGCGCCCTCTCGTTGCCGGCGCTGATCGAGGGCAAGACGCCGGGCGCGAACTTGCACGAGGGCAGCCTTTACAAGAGCGCCGCCGTGCCGGTGCTGGCTTTGGCGCTCGCGCCGCCGGCGCTTGGCATGGCCGAGGCGGCGCTTGCGGCCTTCCAGGAGCGGCTTCCCGGCCGCGAGATCGCCTATACCGATCACCTCATCCAGCGCGACAGCGCGACGACGCATCGCCACGTCGCGGCGGCGGCGAGCCATATCCATATCGCGCGGCTGCTGCTTCATCGCTGTGTCGATGATATCGAGGCGGCGGCCGAGCGTGGCGCGATGATGGCGTTCGCGACGCGCGCGCGCATCCGCATGGATTGCGCACGCGCCGTGCGCGAATGCCTTGAAGCGGTCGAGCCGCTTTTCCTTGCTTGCGGCGGTTCCGGCATCGGCGAGGCCAATCCGGTGCAGCGCGCCTGGCGCGATCTTCACGCCGTCAACATGCACGGCCTTTTGGCGCTCGAGACCAATGAGGAGATGTATGGCCGCGTACTGCTGGGGCTCGACCCCAAGACGGCGCTGATCTGAACGCCGTCAGCGAATGAGGCGCCGGCGCACCGAGACGAGGTGCAGGTTGAAGCGCCGCGCGACGATGCCCCACAAGCCTTCCTGCGCGGTCAGCATGATCACCACCGCGACCGCGCCCAAGAGTATGAGATACCAGGTGCCGTAATCGGCGAGGAGCTGGCGCAGGCCGAAATAGACCAGCATGCCGATGATCGGCCCTTCGAGCGTGCCGATGCCGCCGATCACCACCATGAAGATGACGACGACCGTCCAGTCATTGACGCTGAATCCCGCTTCGGGCGAAAGGCGCAGCTTTTGCAGGAAGATGAAGCCGCCGATGACGCCGGTGCAGGCGGCGGCGACGACGTAGATCATCAGCTTGGTGCGAAACGTGTCGACGCCAAGGCTGTCCGACGCGACCTCGGAATCGCGGATGGCGGTGAGCGCGAGCCCGTGGCGTGAGCGCAGCAGGAGATAGACGATGCCGCACACCGCCGCGACGATCGCGAGCGAGAGCCAATAGAGCGCCAGCTCGCGGCCGTCGCGGTCGGGCGCGATCTGCCGCATGATCGCGGGCGTCAGGCTCATGCCCGAGCCGGCGCCCAAGGGCTCGATGAGGCTGACCCCCAAGGCGAAGGTTTCGGCCAGCACCCAGGTACCGATGGCGAAATAAGCGCCGCGCAGCCGGAACATGGTGAGCGCCATCGGCACCGAGACCGCCGCGGCGATCGGCGCCGTCAGCGCCAGCGCGAGCAGCGGGTGGATGTTGAATTGGCTCGCAAGATAGAACATCGCATAGGCGCCGAGACCGACGAAGGCCTGCTGTCCCACCGAGACGAGCCCCGCATAACCGGCGAGCAGATTCCAGAGCTGCGCCAGCGCGAGGTAATAGGCCATCTCCGAAACGAGCCGCATGTCGCCCGGGCCGCCCCAATAGGGCAGGGTTGCAAGCGCCAGCAGCACGAGGAGAAGGAACCCTCCGAACCAGCGGCTTTCTCTCGTCGTGCGCTCGACCCGGAACCCGGCCATCAATCCCTCGTATGCGGGAAGAGCCCGCTCGGCCGGATGACGAGGACAGCGAGAAAAGCGAGATGGCCGGCGAGAATTTGCCAGGTCGGCGACAGCGCCGCGCCGATCGCCTGGGCGATCCCCAATACCATGCCACCCAAGAGCATGCCCCAAAGGCTGCCGAGTCCGCCGATGATCACCGCTTCAAAGGCGAAGATCAGGCGAATGGGGCCCGCCGCCGGATCGAAGGTGGTGCGGATCGCCATCAGCACGCCGGCGAGGGCGGTGAACACCATCGCGATCGCCATCGCCATGGCATAGAGATGGCGATTGTCGATGCCGAGGAGCTCCGCGGTTTGAGCGTCGTCGGAGGTCGCGCGGAAGGCGCGGCCAAGCGTGGTGCGATAGAACAGGAACTGCAGCCCGGCGATGGCGATGACGGCAACGCCGAAGACGAGAAGCGGATAGGCGCCGACGGCGATCCCGCCCAGAGCGACGCTGTCGGTCTCGATGGCGCCGGCATGAAGCCGCCGGATATCGGCGCCGAAAAGCTGGAGCAGCACGTTCTCGATGATCACCGAAATGCCGAAGGTGACGAGCAGCGGCGAGAGCAACCCGCCGCTCAAGGTGAAATTGAGAATTCCGCGCTGCAGCGCATAGCCGAAGGCGAACATCAGCGGCACGACGATGACGAGGCTCGCCAGCGCGCCGATCCCAGTCGCCTCGATCAGCGCGAGCGCGATATAGGCCGCGAGGACGATGAAATCGCCATGGGCGATGTTGACGAGCCGCATGATGCCGAAGGAGAGCGCAAGGCCGATGGCAAAGAGCGCGTAGAGGCCGCCGAGCAGCCCGCCCTGAATGAGAATGTTGAGCCAGTTCATCGCGCCGCGCCTCAGAGCCCGAAATAGGCGCTGGTGATGGCGGCGCGGTCGAAGCCGCGGCAGGCGGCGGCAAGGGCGACGCGGCCTTCCTGAAAGCAATAAAAGCGCGAGGAGGCATCGAGCGCGCGGTTGATATCCTGCTCGACGATGACGAGCGAGGTGCCCTCGGCGGCGATCGCGCCGAGACAGGCATAGATGTCGCGGATGACGATTGGCGCCAAGCCGAGCGAAAGCTCGTCGCAGAGCAGAAGCCGCGGATTCGACATCAGCGCGCGGCCGATCGCCGCCATTTGCTGCTGCCCGCCCGAGAGCGAGGTCGAGGGCAGGCGGCGCAACTCGGCAAGCGCCGGAAAAAGTTCATAGACGCGCGCCAGGGTCCAGGCTCCGGGCCTGCCGCTATAGGCGCCGAGCATGAGGTTTTCCTCGACGGTGAGGCTCGGGAAGAGCCGGCGGCCCTCAGGCACCATGGTGATGCCGCGCCGCACCACCTCATGCGCCGGCAGGCCGCCGATGGGGTGCCCGTCGAACTCGACCATCGCCCCATCGCAGGCAAGCGCGCCCGCGACCGCGCGCAGGAAGGTGGTCTTGCCCGCGCCGTTGGCGCCGATGATGGCGATGGTCTCGCCTTCCTCGACCGTCACGTCGATATCGAAGAGCGCTTGGAAATCGCCGTAAAAGCCGCGCAAGCCGCGGGTACGCAACAGGCTCATGCGGCGGGGATTCCCATATAGACATCCTGGACGCGCGGCTCGGCCATGACGCGGCGCGGCTCGCCTTGCGCCAGGATCTGCCCGGCGTTCAACACCATCAGCCGCGTCGCGACGCTGACCAGCGCGTGAACGATATGCTCGATCCAGATGATGGTCGTGCCCCGCGCATGAATGGCGCGGATGGTCGCGACCAGCTCTTGGCATTCATGGTCGGTCAGCCCGCCGCCGATCTCGTCGAGCAGCAAGAGCTTGGGTTCGAGCGCCAGCGCGCGGGCGAGCTCGAGCCGCTTGCGCTGCAACAGGGTCAAGCGATGGGCGGGCTCGTTGGCGCGGCCGATGAGGCCGGTCAGCTCGAGCACGCCGGCGCAACGCTCGTAACTGTCGCGCTCGCTGCGGCGCGCGCCGAAAATCGCGCCGACCAGCACATTCTCGAAGGTCGTCATATTGGCGAAGGGATGCGGGATTTGATAGCTGCGCCCGACGCCGAGGCGCGCGCGGCGGTGCGGCGGCATGCGGGTGACGTCGGTGCCGGCGAAGAGGATACGCCCTGCATCGCAGGCCGCATCGCCGGTGATGAGATTGAACAGCGTCGATTTCCCGGCACCGTTCGGCCCGATGATCGCCAGCACCTCGCCCTCTTCGACGGCGAGGCTCAAGCGGTCCGTCACCCGAAGCGCGCCATAGGATTTCGAGACCTGGTCGAGCGCGAGCAGGACCGCCATCTCGGGCCGATCAATATTCGATGGCGTGGAACTGGCTGTCGAGCGGGATCTCCGGCGCCGTCTTGTTGAAGACGATGTGGAGATCGTATTTGAATTTGGTCCCGTGCTCCCATTGCCCGCCGACCAGCGGCGTGGTGCAGACATTCTTGACCGGGTTCTTGGGCCCGCCGCCTTTCCAGGCGATCGGCCCGACCAGCGAGTGGTAGTCGGTCGCGGCGACCGCATCGCGGATCGCGGCGGCGTCGAGCTTCTTCGCCCGCTTCAGCGCATCGACCGCGAGTTCGAGACAGGCATGCTTGAAGCCGATCGGCTGGGTCCATTGCTTGCCGGTGGCGGCGGTGTAGGCGTCGCAGAATTGCTGCGCCGTCTGGCCGGTGAGGCCCGATTTGAAGGGATGATGGGCAGACCACCACACTTCCGTCGTCAAGCCGGCGCCGCGCGCGCCCAGGGCTTCGACCGCCGAGGGGAAGAGCAGGGCCTTGGGCGGCGTGACGATCTTCGGGCGATAGCCTTGCTGGGCGCATTGCGTCCAGAAGGTGACGAATTGCGGCGGGTTGAAAATGCCGCAAGCGATATCGGCCTTCGCCTCCTTGAGCTTGGTGATCTGCGCCGTGAAATCGTCGCTGAGCGGCGGATAGAGGCCGAGATTGCGCACATCGAACCCGCCGGCGCGGAACATCGCCGGCAAGCCGTGCTGCTCGTCATTGGCGGCGATCCCGTCGGGATCGTTGGTGAACATCACGCCGGCGATCTTGTTGGTCGGCAGCGCCGCCCACATTTGCGCAAAGAGATGGCCGAACTGGTCGAAGCCCCAGAAGAAATGATAGGTCCAGTCGAAGCCCTTGGCCGGGTTGCCCTTGCGGCCGAAGAACCAGGATTCCCAGGGATCGTCGGCGGTGATGCAGGGCACGCCGTTCAGCTCGCATTGATCGGAGACCGGATTAACCGTGTCGGAAGTCGAGGAGGCGACCATGATGTCGATGCGGTCATTGTTGATCAGCTGCGCCGCGACCTCGGAGGCGCGGTTGGGGTTCGACTGGCTGTCGCGATAGATGATCTCGACCGGGTGCTGCTCGCCGGCAATGGTAATGCCGCTTGCGAGCACCTTGCGCACCTCGCCGAGCACCCAATTATCGGCTTCGCCGAAAGCGGCGATCGGCCCGGTTTGCGGGCTGACCATACCGATTTTGACGGTGCGGGCGGCGGCGCGGGCCGGGCGCGTGAGGAGACGGGGCAGGGCGAGGCCGGCAGCGCCGGCGCCCAGACTTTTCACGATGGTGCGGCGTGATGGGTTTTTGTGCGCAGTGCCCATTGCTTTGCCCTCCCCGATGTCTTTGTTGCAAATCTATCGGTGCCGGGTGGGACTGGCAATGAGAACGCGTGGGCAAGGCAGGAATGCCCGGCAAACGGGCCCGCCCGGCCGATCGGCCTTGATCGCGCGCGGATTCCCCGGTTTTCTCTGGCGGAGAAGGAGATCGGACACATGGCGACACGTTGGGCCCTGCTCGGCCCAGGACGGCACGCGGAGAGAAGCGTTCTGCCGCAGATGAGGGCAGCGGCCAATACCGCGCTGGTCGCGGTGTTGAGTCGCGACCCGGCTCGCGGCAAAGCCTTTGCCGCGCAGCACGGGATTGCGAAAGTTTTCACCTCGATCGAGGCGCTGCTGCGCGATAATGAGATCGACGCGATCTATGACGCGACGCCCGACGGGCTGCACGCAAGCCACGTGATCGCCGCGGCCGAGGCCGGCAAGCATGCCCTCATCGAAAAGCCTTTGGCGATTTCGGTTGGCGAGGCCGCCCGAGCGATCGCCGCGAGCCGGCGGCATGGCACGCGGCTGGGCGTCGTCTTCAACCAGCGGCACGAGGCCGTGCATCAGGAGGCACGCCGGCTCGTTCTCGACGGCGCGATCGGCGAGGTGAAGCTCGCTTATGTGCAGATCGCGCTGCGCAGCGCGACGCCGCGAACCGGTCCCGCGGCCAGCACCTGGCGCAGCGATCCGCGGTTTCGCGCCGGCGGCATCGTCGTCAGCATCGGCGATCATGCACACGATACCCTCGCCTATATCCTCGGCCAGGAGGTCGAGGCGATTTCGGGCTTCAGCGATGCGTCGCGCGGCGACCCGCCCGACGAGCGGGCGGTCGGCATGGTGCTGAAACTCTCGCGCGGCGCGATCGGCTATGCCGTTGCCAGCTTTGCGACGCCTTTCGCGCGCCGCCCTTTCGAGATCCACGGCACGCGCGGCTCGCTGTTGATCGAGAATTCCTATGTCTATCTCACCGGCGCTGGCGAGGACCCGACACCGACCTTGACGCTCGAGACGGAGGCGGGGCGGGAGGTGCGGCGCTTTCCGGCGACGGATTGCTTTCGCCTCGAGATCGAGCAATTCAACCGCGCCATCGAGGGCAAGGGCGAGCCGATGACGCCGCCCGAGCAAGGTCTGCGCGCGATCGCCATCGGCGAGGCGTTCTATGATGCGGTCAAGACGGGCCGGGTTGCGCGCGTCGCCGATTATCTGCCGCGCTCGGCCTGACTATCGAGTGGTGATCGATGTCGGTTCGCAAACAGGATGAATTCGTCATCGTCGGGGCCGGCGCCGCGGGACTGATGGCGGCGCGCGCGCTCGCGCGCGGCGGCAAGCGCGTGACCCTCCTCGAGGCGCGCGACCGTTGCGGCGGCCGGATCGAGACGCTGCCGGCGGCGGAATTCGGCTATGCGGCCGAGGGCGGCGCGGAATTCGTGCATGGTGCCGCCCAGCACACCTGCGCCCTGCTGCGCGAGGCCGGGCTGTCGCTGACGCGGCTCGGCGGCACAGCCTGGCACGCCGCAGATGGCATGCTCTCGATCAGTGATCGAGTGACGCCCGATGCCGAGGAATTCCGGGCGGCGCTCACCGCGCTGAAGGATGATTTGCCGGTCGCCGACTTTCTCGTGCGGCATTTCGCCGATCCGCGCCATGCCGAGTTGCGGCATTCCATCACCCGCATGGTCGAAGGCTATGACGCGGCGGATCCGAGCCGCGCCAGTACCTTCGCGCTGCGCGAGGAATGGATGGGACGCGGCCTCGGCCAGCAGGGGCGGATTGCCGAAGGTTATGGCCCGCTGATGGCGTTCCTTCTCGCCGAATGCCGCCGGCAAGGCGTCGCGCTTCATTTCGGCGCGGACGTCGGCGCCATCGATGCCGACGATCGTCACGTCACGGTCCGCTGTCGCGACGGCAGCGCTTGTGTTGCGGACGGCGTGATCCTGACCGTGCCGCTGCCGCTTCTCGGCAGCATCGCCTTGCCGGCGGAGGCGCGGGCAATCGCCGCCGCCGCGCTCGCCGATATCGGCTTCGGCAATGTGGTCAAAATTCTGCTTCGGTTTTCACGAAACTGGTGGACGGATCATGCGGGACAGAACCTCGCCGACATGTCCTTCCTCTTTTCCAGCGCCCCGGTTCCGACCTGGTGGACGCAACATCCGGAGCCGCATCCCGTGCTAACCGGGTGGCTGGCGGGACCGAGGGCCGATGCGGTTGCAGCGCTCTCCGCCGATGCGGTGATCGAGCGGGCGCTCGCATCGCTTGGGCAAAATTTCGCGGTTTCGCCGGATTGGCTGAAGGGCCTACTGGTCGCCGCCCGCGCGATCAATTGGGGAGCCGATCCCTTTGCCCGCGGGGCCTATTCCTATGCGACGCCGAAGACGCCGCAGGTGCTGGCTCGGATCGAGCGCGCCAATGCGCGCGTGTGGTTTTCGGGCGAAGCCTTCTATGGCGGTCCCGAAATGGGCACGGTGGAGGCAGCTTTCGCCAGCGGATGGCGGGTAGCGCAAACCATCCTGTCGAGCAGCGCCTAATCGCACCGCCGTGCGCGGCGCTGGCGGAAGGGCGGCTCAGCGCAGCGTCGGCATGGTGAACTCGGCACCGGCGCGGATGCCGGTCGGCCAGCGAGACAGCACGGCCTTGAGCTTCGTGTAGAAACGCACGCCTTCGGGGCCGTGGACATGGTGATCGCCGAAGAGCGGCCGCTTCCAGCCACTGAAAGAATGGAACGCCATCGGCACCGGGATCGGAACATAACCTTGTCTCATAACCTTGCAGCCTGAAGTCGCGGCCATCGATTACGAGCTTGGCGCCTTCCGCGATGCCGACATCGACATAGCGCCCGATCCTTTCGTCATCCGGGCGGGAACGGAAACCACTTTTGCGCTATCCTCGGACCGACAACCAGCGAGGAGGCCGGCAATGCGTGGGGTTGGGCTTTTCACCTGGGGCGGACCCGAGGTGCTTCAGGTCATCGATCTTCCGGAAATCCATGCCGGGGCGGGGCAGGTGCGGATCCGCAACCATGCCGCGACCGTCAACCCGACCGATATCAGCACCCGCAACGGCTCGCGCGCCGAGCAGCAAAAGGCCGATCCGCCGCCTTACGTGCCGGGCATGGAGGCAGGCGGCATCGTCGACGAGGTCGGCGCCGGCGTCTCCGGCCTCAAGCCGGGCGATGCGGTGCTGGCGATCGTTTTGCCGAAAGGCAGCCATGGCGCCTATCGCGAGCAGATCGTGCTCGATGCGCGCGCGGTGGTGCTCGCGCCCAAGGGTAAATCCCATGCCGAAGCCGTCAGCCTGCCGATGAACGGGCTGACCGCGCGGCGCTCGCTCGATCTTCTGGGGCTGAAGCCGGGCCAGGTCATCGCCGTCACCGGCGCCGCCGGCGCTTATGGCGGCTATGTCGTGCAGCTCGCCAAGACCGAGGGCCTGACGGTGATCGCCGATGCGTCGGAGAAGGACGAGGCGCTGGTCAAATCTTTGGGCGCCGATATCGTCGTGCGCCGCGGCGACAATGTCGCCGCGCGCATCCGCCAGCATTGTCCGCAAGGCGTCGACGGGCTTGCCGATGGCGCGGTGCTGAAAGAGCTCGTCATCCAAGCGGTGAAGGATGGTGGCGCCTTTACCTCGGTACGCGGCTTTCCCGGCGTGCCGACGCGCGATATCCGCTTCTCGACCACCTTCGTGCGCGACTACGCATTCGAGCAGGCCAAGCTCGACCGGCTCCGCCAGCTCGTCGATGAGGGCAAGATCACGCTGCGCGTCGCCGCCATCTACAAGCCCGAACAGGCTGCCGAAGCGCACCGCCGTCTCGAGGCCGGCGGCACGCGCGGCCGCATCGTCATCGGGTTCTGAGCTGCGACACGGGCGCGCGGCGTCAGCCTTTGGCGTCAAGCTCCGCCAATGCTTCGGTCGCGACGCGCAAGGCATCGAGCGCCGCCGGAAAGCCGCAATACGCCGCGATCTGGAGGAAAACCTCGCGCAGCTCCTCGCGGGTAAGGCCGTTGTTCAAGGCGCCCCGGACATGGAGCTTCAGCTCGTGCGGGCGATTGAGCGCGGCGATCATGCCGAGATTGAGCAAGCTGCGGCTGCGGCGGTCGAGGCCCGGCCGGTTCCAGATCTCGTCCCAGCAATATTCGGTGACGAGCTGCTGCATCGGCCAGGTGAAGTCGTTGGCGGAGGCGAGCGACTTCTCGACATAGGCGTCGCCGACGACGGCGCGCCGCGTCTTCAGTCCGCGCTCGAACTTTTCGCTGCGGGGCTTTTTCTCAGGCATGACTGATCCTTTCGGCCAACATCGAGGTCAATCGCGAAGCCGTGCCACTGACTCGTGATTTCACGGCGTGACCGCGTCAGCGCTATTTTAGATATAGCGTGAGTGGCGGAAACGGCCAAACGGCGGCGCGGGCTGACGGCGATCTGTCGGGCGACGCCGCTAGACACCGGGAGACACGTCATGAGTGACAAAATCAAACGATTGGTCCGGCGCCCAGCGAGGGCTCTTGCGTCATGCCTTGCGGGCGTTTTCGTTGCCGTCTCGGCGTGGGGCGCCGAGCCCGCGGTCACGATACCGCCGCCGACCCTCGATGAGACTGTTGCGCCGAATGCGGCACTCGAGGTGACCGTTCTTGCCGGCGGATGCTTCTGGGGCGTCCAGGGCGTGTTTCAGCATGTCAAGGGAGTCGCCAGCGCGATCTCGGGCTATACCGGCGGCGCACCCGACACGGCGCATTACGAGATTGTCAGCGAAGGCGAGAGCGGCCACGCCGAATCCGTTAAAATCACCTTCGATCCGCGCGAGATCACCTTCGGCCAGATTTTGCGGGTGTTTTTCTCCGTGGCGCACGATCCGACCGAGCTCAACCGCCAAGGCCCCGATACCGGAACGCAATATCGCTCGGCGATTTTCCCGACCTCGGACGCGCAGCGCCGGATCGCCAGCGCCTATATCGCGCAGCTCGACGCGGCCCATGTTTTCCATTCGAAGATCGTCACCACGATCGAGCCTGATCGAATCTTCTATCCGGCCGAGGATTATCACCAGGATTTCCTCACCCGCCACCCGACCTATCCTTATATCGTTATCAATGACCTGCCCAAGATCGAGAACCTCAAGGCCAAATTCGCGGCGATCTATCGCGCCAAGCCGGTCCTCGTCTCCGAAGCCCGCGCGTCGGAATAAGGTCGATCGATCGGGTCGACCTATTGCGCTTTCAGCAAACTCGACCGGACGCATGGATCAGGGCTGTTCTGCCTCCTGACCGTGGCAGCACCCGGGCAAGGCACGCGTCAGTCCCTGGGCTCTCGGCGGTATCGCGGTGGTGATCGTCTTGGCCGCGATCTATTTGGTCAGCCGCTGAGCTTCGTCACCAAGCATTCCTTGTCCGGCCCATCGTTATAGCCGTCAGGATATATCGATGGCTTGATCGCCGCAGCCGAGCTTCTCCGGTCGTCGATCGCCTGGGACTCGAGGACTGGCACTTGGCGCGCGTTTCTGCCAAGCTTTTTCCATGAACGAGAAAGCAATCGAAGCAGAGAATGCGGTCCGTCCCGGCGAGATCGCGATCGAGCTGCCGCCCACAACCGATGCCGGCATCTATTTTATCGGCACGATCCATACACCCTGGCAATCTCGCCGCGATTGTCCGAGGCGCGGCAGTGCCGACGGACCGCTCTGCTCGATCGTGTTGGAGGAACGTTGGCGTCCGGCGCTGACCGGTCTCAGCCAGCATCGACGCCTCCAGCTTCTCTATTGGATGCATCAGGCGCGGCGCGATCTCACATTGCAAGCGCCGGCGGCGAAGGGACAGGTTTTCGGCACTTTCGCGTTGCGCTCGCCGGTGCGGCCCAATCCGATCGCATCGTCGATCGTCGAGTTGGTCGCGATCGAGGATGGTATCCTGACGGTGCGCGGTCTCGATTGCATCGACGGCACGCCCTTGATCGATATCAAGCCCGACCGTACGCGCGCGAGCGACACGCCGGTGATGGGGCGCCGCTAAGTACCGTTGATTTCCTTGAGAAAACTGGTGCTGCCGGTAAGGATTGAACTTACGACCTCTCCCTTACCAAGGGAGTGCTCTACCACTGAGCTACGGCAGCGCCGGCGGCGGAAATACACGAGGGGCCGCGGCTTGGCAAGCTCACCCGCCGCTCCTCGCGAGTCGCTGCAAGCCTTGGTCCAGCGCCACGGCCAAAAGGGCGACGATGCAGCCGATCCCCGTGTTCAACACACGCGCGGCGAGCAACTCGCCGGGACTGCCGCTCGCCACCGAGACCAGCTCGATCATCAGCATGACGAAGGCGGTGAGGACGCCGACGCCCAGCGCGTCGTGCTGCTGCTGCGCGGGCCAGCGCGCCAGCGCCGCAAGCACGATCCCGACCATGAGGGCGGCGTGGCTCGGAAAGATGATCGCATAGGCGCCGGCAACGGCGACGCCGAGCACCGTGCCGAGAAAGCGGTCGAGCATCAGCCGCCGGCTCGAGATGAAATCCATCCGCAGCACGAGAACGAGGGCCAGCACCGCCCAATAGGGCCGCGCGATGCCGAGGCCGAGGCTGCTCCAATAGGCGAGCGGGATCGCCAAGGCGACGGTGAGGGCGAAAATCTGGCGCTCGCGCTCGCGCGCGCTCAAAAGGGCGCGAAGGTTCCGCCCGCGCGGCGCGGTTGAGCGGCGCCAGCGGCCGGCGGCAAGGTCCCACGCCACGGAGATAAGCCAGGTCGCCAGCACCGCGCCCGCGGCGGCGCCGAGGTCGAGGAGGTCGAAGCTGGGGTAAAGCGCGCCAATGGCGAGGGCAAAGCATAGGAAGCGCGACAGGCTCAGCGCCACGGCATGCGTGCTCTCGGTGAAGGCATAGACGATGCCGCTCGCGGCAAAGGCGGCGACGAGCAGCGGCTGGGACGCGGCGAGGAGCGTCGCCAGCGCCGCGCCGGCACTGACGATCAATCCGCCGGCGCCCATCCAGGCCAGCCGGGGCAGGGGCCGTCCGCCGGTATCGACGGCGAAAGCGAGCGTCGCCGTCACCAGCGCATAGACGAACCAGATGCGCGGCTGGAGCACCCAGGCGAGCATGACGAGCGGCGCGACGCTGAGCGTGTAGCGGATCGAGCGGGCCGCAAGCCCATCATCGGGCAGAAGCGGCGGTATCTGAGCGCGCCGGAGAAGCCACTGGAGCAAACGGGTCTCCGCTGGGTGGTCGAGCGACCGCGCGGCGGCTGTGGGCGAAGGGCCCGTCGCGCTTGGGACGATCTTGACCCTCGAAGCCTCCCTCGTCACTCTCCCGCCATGCCGAAATCCGGGAAAGCGCCGCCGCGCGGAACGCCCGAGGGCGAGCGCGCCGCCGCGGCCCGGCAAGAGCGCCTTGCCGCTGCCCTCCGCGCCAATCTCGCCCGCCGCAAGGCCCAGTCGCGCGAGCGCGCCGCGACCGCGGCCGCCAACGATAAGAAGCCTTGATCCGCGAAGGGCTTGAGCCGCAAGCGCCTATCCCGTAAAAGCTTTCTTCACCCGCCGCCGGCAACCTCCCGGGCGGCCGGCA
>Ga0157370_10002162_pt1 | contig 23999 bp, 17 predicted proteins | sample C35metaG_FD_113463 | JGI IMG/M metagenome (GOLD analysis project Ga0157370, IMG submission 113463) | Corn rhizosphere microbial communities from Kellogg Biological Station, Michigan, USA - C3-5 metaG | ecosystem: Host-associated > Plants > Roots > Rhizosphere > Soil | place: USA: Michigan...
GCGCGCCTCGACCTTCTTCTGCGCGGTCTCGATCGCCTTGCTGATCCACGGGCTGACGATCGCCTCGCCGTCCTCCAGGTTTTTGTTCATCAGCCGGGCGAACATGGTCTGCGGCCCGAAGATACGCAGCAGGTCGTCGTCGAGGCTGAGATAGAAGCGCGACAGGCCAGGATCGCCCTGACGTCCTGAGCGGCCACGGAGCTGGTTGTCGATGCGTCGGCTCTCGTGGCGCTCGGTGCCGAGCACGTAGAGACCGCCGGCATCGAGCACGCGCTGCTTTTCCGCGGCGATCTCGGCGCGGATCTTCTCCGCCTGCGTCTCAAACTCCGGAGTGCCGAGCACCAGGTCCGGATATTCGTCTCGCATTCGGAACTCGAGATTGCCGCCGAGCTGAATGTCGGTGCCGCGGCCAGCCATGTTGGTAGCGATTGTGACTGCGCCCATCCGGCCGGCCTGGGCAACGATATGCGCTTCCTGCTCGTGGAAGCGCGCATTCAGGACGGAGTGTCTGACGCCGGACTTCTCGAAAAATTCGGACAGCATTTCCGATTTCTCGATCGAAATGGTGCCGACCAGCACGGGCTGGCCCTTTTCCTGCTTTTCTTGGACTTCCTTGGTGATCGCGGCGAACTTCTCGGGCATCGATTTGTAGAATTCGTCGTCCTCGTCGATGCGCTGGACCGGAACGTTGGTCGGGATCGCCACGACGTTCATCTTGTAGATGTCGAAGAATTCCGGCGCCTCGGTCATCGCCGTGCCAGTCATTCCCGACAGCTTGGGGTACATCCGGAAATAGTTCTGGAAAGTGATCGAGGCGAGCGTCTGGTTCTCGGGCTCGATATCGACCCCTTCCTTCGCCTCGACCGCCTGGTGAAGGCCGTCAGACCAGCGCCGGCCCTCCATCATCCGGCCGGTGAACTCGTCGATGATGACGACCTTCCCGTCCTTGACGATGTAATCGATGTCCCGCTTGAACATCACGTTGGCCTTCAAGGCCTGGTTCAGGTGGTGAACGACCTGAGTGTTGGCGATATCATAGAGGTTGCGTCCCTCGATCAGGCCTGCGTCCTCCAGCATCCGCTCGGCCTTTTCGGTCCCCTCTTCGGTGAGGACCACGGTCTTCTGCTTCTCGTCCTTGTCGTAGTCGACGGGCTGGAGTGTATTCACCAGCTTGTCGACCGCAATGTAGAGGTCGGACTTGTCGTCGGTCGGACCGGAGATGATCAGCGGAGTGCGGGCTTCGTCGATGAGGATCGAATCCACCTCGTCGACAATCGCGAAATTGAACGGCCGCTGGACCATCTGGTCGCGGCTGTATTTCATGTTGTCGCGCAAATAGTCGAAGCCGAACTCATTATTGGTACCGTACGTAATGTCGGCCCCGTACGCCTCGCGCCGCTCGTGGTCGGTCAGGTTCGGAACGATGACTCCGACGCTCATTCCGAGAAAGCGATAAATCTGCCCCATCCAGTCGGCGTCGCGGCGGGCGAGATAGTCGTTGACCGCGACGACATGGACGCCCTTGCGCTCGAGCGCGTTCAGATAGACGGCGAGCGTCGCAACCAAGGTCTTACCTTCGCCGGTCTTCATTTCGGCGATCTCGCCGCGGTGAAGCGCGATCCCGCCGATCAGCTGGACGTCATAGTGCCGCTGCCCAAGCGTCCGGATCGCAGCCTCGCGCACCGTCGCGAACGCTTCGGCAAGCAAATCGTCAAGCTTTTCGCCGTTTGCCAACCGCTGACGGAACTTGTCGGTCTGGGTGCGCAGTTCGTCATCGGTCAGCGCCTGGATGTTGGGCTCGAACGCGTTGACGGCATCGACATATTTGCCGAGCCCGCGGACATAGCGATCGTTGGCCGATCCGAAGATGCTCTTTGCCACTGAGGCGAACATGAAATTCCCTTAAAAACCCGGGCGCTTAAGAAGTAGGAAAACTCCTCAGCGACGCTCTCGGGAAACCGTCGCGGGCGATGTAAGGAGCGCCCCAGCCGTAGTCAATTAAAGGGACCGTGAACAAATGGTTGGACCGACGGGCGGATGCATGTGCGGAGCCGTGCGCTACGAGCTAAGGAGCGAACCGTTCGATTGCGGCTGGTGCCATTGCCGGACCTGCCAGCTCAACAGCGGAGCGCCGGCAATGGTCTTCGCAAGCGTTCCTGCGGGCGACTTGGTCTGGAGCAAAGGCGCGGACAAAGTGAAGTCAGTCGCCTCCTCGAGCTTCGGTCATCGGGAATTCTGCGGCGAGTGCGGGACGCCCTTCCTGATGAAAGTCGATCACCAGCCGGAAACGGTCGACTTCAGCGTGGCCACCCTCGACAATCCCGCGGCGATCGTTCCGGGGTTTCATATCTTCTGTGCGAGCCGGGTCCCCTGGTTCGAGCCGAAGGATGAGCTCCCGCGCCACGAGAAGTTTCGGCCCCACACCAGGGGACTGGATTCAACATAGGCGCCGATTGGCTGATCGTCATACCCGCGCAAGCGGGGCAGGTAAGAATCAAGAATTGGGCTCCCGCTTCGCGCGAGAATGACGACCCGAAACTAGAGATTGCCCTCCAGCCACTGCTGGATCTGGCTGCGGGGCGCGGCACCCACCTTCTGGGCAACCGGCTGCCCACCCTTGAACAACAGCATGGTGGGGATTCCACGCACGCCGTAGCGGCTCGGAATGTCGGGGTTCTCGTCGATGTTGAGCTTCGCGATCGTCACCTTGTCGCCGAGCTCGCCGGCAATTTCCTCGAGCGCCGGGGCGATCATTCGGCAGGGGCCGCACCATTCCGCCCAGAAATCGACGAGGACTGGACTTTCCGAACCGAGGACGTCGGAAGCAAAACTCTGGTCGGTGACGGTCTTGGTGGCCATGGCGGGCGAATCTCCTGGCGGACTTCGGAAGGTTAACAAGCATATGGGCACTCATCCGATGAGGCTCAAGGCGTCAATTCGATGAGTTTCGGGCCAGCCGTGTAGAGAAGCGACGTCCTGACCGCTCGTCCGGGGAAGATGACCCGAAGCGCTTCGGCATAGGCGTTCATTTGTGCCCGATGCGAATTGGGAATCTTGGCGTCGGTCGCGGGAACCTTGCCAGTCTTGAAGTCGATCACGGACACCTTGGTTTCCTCAACGAGGATACGATCAACCGTTCCGGCGATCACTCGACCGTCAGCAAGCGTCGCGGCGAGCGGCGCTTCTGCGAGCGAACCAGGCCCGAACAACGCCGCGAACTGCGGATCGGAAAGGATGCGGCAAACCTTGGCGACGATCTCGTCACGGACGGCCGAGTCGGCGACGCCCGCTGATCGTAGGAGCCAGCGATCGGCTAGCACAGCGCGGGCGCTCACCTCGACCGCTGGCAATCGCTCGAGCAATTGGTGGATCCAGGTTCCCCGAAGGGCAGCGGCGCGCATCGCTTCGCTCGGCGGTGGCGCCGATTCGTTGTCGACCGCGATTGCTGACGGCGCGAGCGGGCGCGGCGGCCTGGCTTCGGGGGGCGCCGGCCGCTTCGCCCAATCGGGAATGGCCGCCGTCCCAGGTTCGACCTTCTCCTTCATCTGCTTCGATCGGGCGGCTGGGCCGAAGCCATAGCGCAACGCGACGTGCCCTTCGCCCGGCTGCGCGATTGGGGCGAGCGCCCGCTCGACGATCACGTGCCACGAGTTCGGCGGGCGCGGGTCGGCGCCATCCTTCCGCTCCTTCGGCATGACTCCGCTGACGATCAGCCGGTCCGCAGCACGGGTCAGGCCAACGTACAGAAGGCGCATGTGCTCCTGAAGGTCGCGCACCTCCTCGCGCTCAATGACCTCCTCGAATGGCGGGCAGCGTTCGTCTTTTTTCGGGCGCAGAAGCGGCGCGGAACCGTAGTTCCCGATTTCGATGTCGAGCGTCAGCGGCGTCCGGCCAATTCGTGCAGGATCGGCGGTCGCATCGGCAAGAATGACGATAGGTGCTTCGAGTCCCTTGGATCCATGGACCGTCATCACTCGAACTTCGTTGGCAGGCTGACCGGGATCTCTTTGTACGTCCACCGTGCCATGCGAAAACCAGGCAAGGAACCGGTCGAGCGAGGCGGTTTCGTTCCGTTCGAACTCGAGCGCGCTGTTCATCAGTTCGTCGATTGCATCGCGTGCCGCCAGTCCGAGCCGGGAATAAAGTTTGCGCCGACCCTGCATTGGTCCCGTCAGAACCGTCTCGAGGAAGCGTGACGGTGTCGTGAAGTCGGCGATCCGGAGCAGGTCGGCCAGGAGGTCGTGCGCGGAGCGAAAATCTTCGCTTTCCGCTGCCCTGCGCCGAAGCTCACGCCAAAGGCTGATCGAGCGCCCGAAAGCGAGGTCGCGCAGTCGATCCTGGTCCCAGCCAATCAGCGGCGACGCCAGCAGGCAGGCGAGGCTGAGATCGTCGTTCGGCTGAACCACGAATTTCACCACGGCGAGAAGATCCTGGACGACGAGCGGCTCGTGGAGGTGAAGCCGATCGACGCCCGCGACGGGCACCCCCGCCAAGAACAAGCGCGTGACGATGAGCGAGGCGAGCTCACCGCGGCTGCGAACCAGCACGAGGATATCGCCGGGCGTCAGCGGCCGTCCGGTCGAGGCGAGTACCGGCGCCTCCTCGACGATCGCGCGGATTCGTTCGGCGAGCGCGTCGGCGTAGTAGCGGTCGCGCAGCGAAATCCACCGCTCCTCGCCTTCGTCGGATTCGTCGGGGGATTGGGCAACCGCGAATGGCTGCCAGAGCTCGACGGAGCCGGCGCGATCCCGATGGTGAGCACGATGCGGCGGCGGCGGTTCGCTTAATGCCAGCGATCGCGGACCGAGCGTCTCTATGACTGCATCGACCACGTCGAGAATTGGCTGCGCAGAACGAAAGCTGGCGGCGATCGACAGGTCGCGGAACTCCCGAGCGCTTTGCTGATAATTGAACAGGTCGTCACCTGTGCTGAGCCACTGGGCGCGGCGTTTGAACATCTCCCGAGCCTCGCGGAATCGCTCGGGATCGGTGCCCTGGAATCCGTAGATCGCCTGCTTGAAGTCCCCGACCATGAACAGCGTGCGCGCCCGCTGATCTGCCTCGCTGGATCCGCTGAAATATTCCTCGACCAGCCGCTCGATGATCTCCCACTGGGCGGCGTTGGTGTCCTGCGCTTCATCGACGAGGACGTGATCGACCTCGCGATCAAGCTTGTAGCGGACCCAATCGCCCATGCCCGGCTGGGCGAGCAGGCGGCGGGTCCATTCGATCAGGTCGTTGAAGTCGGCGACACCAGCAGCGCGCTTGGCCCGCGTGTAGGCGGCCGAGAAAGCCTGCCCCGCGCGAAGCCCAGCAGCAATATCGCCGGCAAGCCGAGCGCCATTTTGGATGCGTAGCAGATCACCGATCAGGATGGCGAGACGGCCCGCATGCGATTCATAGTGCGGCTCTGCCTTGGACTGTCCCGCCGAAACCTTCAGAGTGCCCTTCTCGGTCAGGACCACCTTTCGAAGTTCAAGGAGCGAAGCAGCCCGTTCGATCGGAGTCAGCGCCAGCCAATTGTCGATGGTATCGGCATGGCCAACGCCGGTCTGAACGCCCCATTTGCGGTTCGCCTCGGCGACCGCGCGGAGAAGATCGCAGTCGAAACCGTCATCGCCGCAGCGGTGGGCGATATAGTTTTCGAAAGATTCCGCCGGCAGGTCCATAAGAGCGCGAATTTTCGCTTCGATCTCCTCGGCCGGTCCGAGGGCCGCCATCGCCTCCGGCTTTCGCGCGCAGGCTTGAAGATATTCGAATGCTCCTGCCTCGCCGAGGCGGCGGCTGAGGCATTGGACATCGCGGATCAGGCTGCCCCGGCCGGACACTTCTGCATCCGCCATCAAGTCTGCAAGGGTTCGGCGAGCCAGCTCCTGTTCGGCTCGCCCCTCGATCGGCTGGAAGCCAGGAACGATCCCAGCCTCGGCCGGGAAAGCGGCGAGTAGCCCTTGGGCGAAGCTGTGGATGGTCTGGATCTTCAGTCCGCCCGGACAGTCGAGCACCTTGGCGAACAGCTGGCGAGCGCGTTGCCGAGTGACCGGGTCGGTGGACTCTCCGAGGTGATCGAGGTCTACCGCAAGGTCGCTGGCCTTGAGGCGCACCCAGGCGGCCAGCCGCGCGCCGATGCGATTGGCCATTTCGGCCGCCGCCGCCTTGGTGAATGTAAGGCACAGGATCGACTCCGGTCGAGCGCCCTTCAGCAACAACCGCAGAACACGCGCCGTGAGAACCTGTGTCTTTCCTGTGCCGGCTGACGCCGACAGCGCCGCGTGCACGGTCGGGTCTGACGCGAGCGCCTGTTCGCCCTTCAAAGGAGGCAAGGGCTTGAAGCGCGCGCTCATGCGGCTTTCAAATGGGCGCCGAACGCCATAGAGAATCGCCTATGACCCAGAGCAGCGACGACATCGAGCGGCAGAACGAGCGCCGACGGGAGAAACTGGTGAAGGCCGGCGTGGCGGTCGGAATTGGCTCGGCCGCGATCGTCGCCGCTTTGCTGTACGCCTCGAAGATCAAGAAAAAGTCCCGCCGCTAGGTTCATCGGCCGTACCATTCTTCGAGCCGCATGAGCTGATCGTAATCCCCATAAGGCGCGTAAGCCGGGTTGAGCTTCGCAGTGAACGGCTCATCTCCGGTCAGCCACCTTTGCGCAGCCTCCGCGAAATTCCGCTTCGCATGCGTCAGGAACTCGCCCGGCTGCATGTCCTTGTCGGGCCGCATCAATCGCCCGAACTTGCCGCGGTACCGCGCGAGCGACCAATATTCGAAGGCTTCGGGATCGCCGCTCACACCTTGGAACCCGCCGGCGCGGCCGATCAGTCCCAGCAGCCCGAGCTGCAACGCGAAGCCCTCGGTGACCGCTTTGTGCGACGGCGGCTGGCCCGTCTTGTAATCGACGATCGCAAGAGCACCGCTGGGGAGTCTATCGATGCGGTCGGCGCGCCCGTGAACCGTCACTCCCGCAAGGATCGTCTCTCCCTTCAACTCCGCCTTGAGCGGGAGCCGCCCTTCCGCTTGATTCTCGCGTTCGATCCCCGCGATCCAGTCGATCGCCTCCAGCAGCCGGGGCGCCCATAAGGCGCGGAGCATCGGGTGAATGGCCTCGTCATTGAGAAGCCGTTCGGCACGGGGCCTCAGCTTCTCGGGATCGCAGCCGTCCTGCTTCAGCCATTCCTCGAGCGCCTTGTGCACGGCCTCACCTTTCCAGCGCGCCGTGTGGTCGTCATCGACCGGGTCGAGCGCGCGAAGCTTTAGGATCGCCTGCGCATAAAATGCGAACGGGTCCGCTTGCAGGCGATCGACCTGGGTGACCGAGATCTTCTGTGGCCTTTGAACTGCGTCCGGCGATGGCGCTGGTCTGTCGACAGGCCGAGGCGGACCAGGATCGTCCAGAGCTTTGGCGAGCCGCTGCAGCGGAACGTCGCGCGGCAGCCCGCCGCTGATCGCATTGAGCCGAAGCAGGAAACGGGACGCTATTGTGGGTGACTTTGCGTCGCGCCGGGCACGCGTGATCAGCACTTCCGGAGCACCGAGCGCACTTGCGAAATCGTGCGCGGCAAGGCCGATTCGAAATTCGAGAGTCGGCATGCCAAGACTTGCGCGTACCTTCGGTGGAAGCCACGGATCGGGTGCGGGTGCTGCCGGCCACATGCCCTCATTAAGGCCGCCAAGGACGAGGAGGTCGGCGCGCTGCAGCCGCGCTTCCAGAAGGCCCCAGATGAAGATTCGCGGATGACCCCCGTAGGGTGGTCGAACCGCTCTCGCGTCGAGCAGTTGCCGAAGCAGCGGCAGTGCATCGTCCGCCGAAAGATTAAGCCGCTGAGCAGCTTCCGACACTTGCAGCTCGGCCAGCAATTCCGCGGCCGAGCGCCCCGCGGGTCCTCGCCAGGCCGCGTCGCCGGCAAGCGCCTGCGCCGCATCGGTCAGGATTCCGGCGAGGCGTGCTAGCGAAACTGGCGATGAGAAGAGTCCGTCAACGGCTTCGATACGCGGTCGAACTAGGCGCCACTGAAAGAGCGAGCCAAAACGCTGCTCCAGGCCGGCAAGTCCCGCTGGGGGTCGCGGACCCCGCAGCTTGAGATCGAGCTCGCGCACCGCGTCGAGCCAAGTCGCGCGCTCTCCCCCTTCACCGCCGATCAAGGGGTGCTTGAGCAACGCAAGCAGTGCGACGGGCGCAAAATCTTCCGCAGCAGCGCTGGCGATTCCAAGGAGCAGAGTGCCCGCGGGAGCATGAGACAGTGGCTTGCCGGCGCTGTCATCGGCCTCGATTCCCCAGCGTGCGAGCAGCGCGGATACTCGCGCGGCGAGCTGGCGGTCTGGCGTGACCAGCGCCGCGGTCTTGCCGGGCGTCTCCAGCGCCTCACGCAAGGCGAGTGCGATGGCCTGCGCTTCGGATGCGGGATCCGACAGCTCGGCAAGCCCAATGCCTGTGAGCCGCCGCTCGGCTGGCCGAAGATTCTCCCATTTGTGAGAGAAGTCGGGCGCTGCCATCGCGTTGGCGACAGCGCGGGCGCGGGCCGACGACGATGCACCAGCGCCCGACCAGCGCCAAGGCTGAACTTCGTCGCGGGCGACGCCGATTTTGTCGAGCAGAAGCTTCAGATGATATTGCGGGTGGGTCGCTTCCCCGCGGCCGTTCTCGTCGGGACCGAGCGCTTCCCATTCTTCGTCCGGAAATATATTCGACAACCAGAGCCCGGGAAGCACGACCATGCCGTCGCTCATTCGTGCGACGCGCGCGATCAGGGCCGCGACCGCCGGTGCGGCGGTCGTGATTCCGGCCGCGATAGTGAATCCTGGCGGCGGATCATCCTTCCACCGATCGGCTATTTGATGGAGCACAATATTGCGGCGGTCGGCAAGATCGATCGCTCCTCGCTCGGCGAGGAAGTGCGGCCAGTTTTCGTAGATCAGCTGGAGTTTCTGAAGCGACTTTTCCCAATGCGCCGCCAGATCGGCGGTTTCAGAACCTGCGTCTTTCAGCCGAGATGGATCGATCTTGTCTATCAACAACGCGTCAAGCGTCCTCGCCAGGTCTGCGGCGAGCCGCAGGCTCTCCGCCGAACCTTCGCCGCGGACGATCGAGGCCAACGTCAGCAGCCGCTCAGTCGAGTCGATTGGAGGTGGAATCGGCTCGCCCTTATCGATCCGGTCGAGCGCTCCGCCGATCCGCTCATCGAGATCCGGATCGCCGACCGGAATCAGCCGGGGCAGCAGCAGCCCGCTCCCGCTGGAGCGGACGAACGCATCGGTCACCGCGCGAACTGCACGATTATTCGGAAGCAGAATGCGACCTTGCGCCAGCTCCAACTGGTCCTTGCCGAAGCGCGCAATCAACCCCGCTGCGAGTGCATCCGCGAACGACCGGTGCGAAGGAATGGTGAAGACGGCGACCCGTTGAGGGTCAGACATTCTCGAGCGCCGCTTCCGTGAAGGAAATCGACTGGGGCGTGCCGACGTCGAACCACAGGCCCTGATGGACCGCCCCGAACGCCCGTCCTTCCTCGATCGCTCTGTCCCACAGCCGATTGGTCGAGAACGGCTCCTCTGGCGCATCACGCAGCAGGCGCTTCGAGACCATCTGGATGCCAGTGAAGACGAACGGCGCGACGTGGCTGCGCTGACGCCGGCGCAGCCGACCCGCACGGTCCATATGGAAGTCGCCCATGCCCTTGTGTCCGAGAGCGCGCGCCTGTGGGACGAGCAGCAGCAGCGCATCCATCTTGCTCGAGTCCCACTGGGACGCGAGCAGCCTGATCGTGTCCGCCGGACCGTCGATCCAAAGGTTGTCGCTGTTGAGCGCCAGGAAGGGATCGCAATCGATTAGCGGCGCGGCTTTAACCAGCCCTCCGCCCGTTTCCATCAGCAGCGCCCGCTCGTCCGAGATGACCACGTCGAGCCCATGCGCGCGCGTCGCCAGATGCGCCTCGAGCGCGTCCGCGAGATAGTGGACGTTGACCACGACCTTCTTTACCCCGGCGACGCGCAGCTTCTCGAGCACATGGTCGAGCAGCGCCTTGCCGTTCACTTCGATCAGCGGCTTGGGTTTGGTTGCCGTCAGCGGGCGCATCCGCTTGCCCAGACCTGCTGCCATGATCATTGCCGCGTGCGGCACCTCGGCCGGCACTTCGGCACGCAGGCGCAACGCTCGTTTCGCCGTACTCACGCCGCCTCTCGCCACGGTTCGCGCCGGTGCTCGGGCGCGATGTTCGCATCGAACCACTCGCGGACCGGCGTCAAGTGCGGTTCGGCCAAATCGCGCTCGAGAAGGCCCCACATGCGCGGCTGGAAGCGCCGGTATCCGGGCTTATTGTCGCGCTTCCACAACCGGGTGAAGACGCCGAGAATCCGCGTGTTGCGCTGCGCCGCAAGCGCCCAGTAAGCGCGCTCTAGCGCTTCTGCGTGACAGGTCGCGGCGACGTAGCGGCCGATCATCGCCCGTTCGATGGCCGGCGGAACATCGCGCCGGGCATCCTCCAACACCGAGGCGAGATCGTAGGCCGGATGACCGGCAAGCGCGTCCTGGAAATCCAGGAGACCGAAATGGGCAATTCCATCGCGGCCCTCGACAAGCATGATGTTCTCGGCATGATAATCCCGAAGCACCGTGACGGGGCCAAGGCCGTCGCTGGCCACGGGCTCCAGGACCTGCCGCCAGGCGCTTTCATAGGAATCGGCGTCGAAATCCGCGCTGACGGCCGGGCAGTACCATTCCGTGAACAACTTCAATTCTTCGAGCCATTGATCGAGGCCATGCGGCCTCAGACTCGCCATCGGCGGATGGCGGTGCAGCTCCACGAGGAGATCGGTCGCAAGCTCGTAAAGCTCGCGCTCTCGGCCAGGATCAGTGTCGAGAGTTTCGCGGAGCCTCGCGCTGCCGAAGTCACCAAGCAGAAGCAGGCCTTTGTCGAGATCGCGCGCGAGAATCTCCGGTGCTGTAAGGCCGCGTGAAATAAGCCATTCGGCGACGGCGATGAATGGCTGCGGGTCCTCATGGGGCGGCGGCGCGTCCATCAGCACCGCGGTGCGGCTGCCCTGCACGACGCGGAAGTAACGGCGGAAAGAGGCATCACCTGCGAGCGGCAAAATCTCCGCTCCTTCCCACCCGGAAGCGGCAAGGAAATCAGAAGCATGGGGCGGCGGAGTCATCGGGGAGGCCATCGTCCCTCCCATGACGGGGGCACCTTGGGTGTCAAGATTCTGTCGCCGTCAGCGCCAAAGTCGAGCGACAAGGCGAGCGCGTCGGGCCACAAGTCCCCACCCCGGTCGGGCCATTCAACCAGCAGCACCGCATCATCGGCGGCATCGAGTCCCAGTTCATCAATCTCTGACCGATCCTCGATGCGATAAAGATCAACGTGCCAGACGGGCGGCTCGAGCTCGTCATATGGTTGCACGATTGCGAAGGTCGGGCTGGGCACGTCGGATCTGTGCCCGAGTGACTGCAGGAATCCCCGCGCCAATGCGGTCTTGCCGACGCCGAGCGGTCCTGAAAGCGTAATCACGTCGCCGACGCGAGCAACCCGCGCCAAAGCCGCACCCATCGCGGCCGTCTCTTCCTCGCTCTTCAGGATCATCGCGAGCCGCGCGGGATCGTCAGGGTCACCGTCGTGCCCTTGCCCTTCTTAGATTCAAGCTCGACCGTGCCTCCATGTGCCTCGATGAATTGCTGAGTGAGTGGGAGGCCGAGACCGAGCGCCGCTTCCCCGCGTACAGCGGCTTCGACAACCCGGTCGAAGCGGTTGAAGACCCGCGGGAGATCCTCGGGCTCGATCCCAGATCCATTGTCCTGGACGCTGATGACTGCGTTCTTCTTATTTCCGTCTGCACTGAGGGAAATGCGGCCTTTGCGGTCGGTGTAGGCAATCGCGTTCTGAAGCACATGCTCGACGGATTCGCGCAGCCGCCGCGCGTCGCCGAACACGTGACCCGCAGTCGGGAAAATCTCAACTTCGAGCTTCTGCGATTTCTCAGCGGCCCTCGCCTTCGCAGTCTCGGCGGCGGCGCGACAGAGTCCGGCGATGTCCACCCGCTCCTTCTCCAGCGCAACCCCTCGAGTATCACCCGTCGTTAGGTCGAGCACATCGTTAATCAGCTTGGACAGGCGTTCGACAGATTCGAGGATCGCGCTCACATAATCTCGGGCCTTCGGCGTGAGCTCCCCGGCATAACCGCCGCCGAGCAGCTCGGCGAAGCCGCCGATCGATGTCAGCGGAGTCCTCAATTCGTAGCTCATATTTGCGACGAAGTCGGTCTTGACCCGGTCGGCTTCCTCGAGTGCGGTCGCGCGTTCCCTCAGCGCCGCTTCGATGCGGGTCGAATCGGTGACGTCGACCATCGTGAAAAGCGCGTTGCCGTCCGGAAGCGGCACCGCCGCGAACTGGAAATGGCGACCGTCGGTCATCGAGATTCGTCCGGTAGCTGACTGCCGTTCGTTGGTCGTCTGGCGCACCATCTCGCGGATTTGCGCGGCGGCGGTCGGATTGACGAGCTTGCGCGCCATCGCCGGCACCAGCTCGTCCACGCGCGGGTGGCTGGTCAGCCATTCCTCGTCGAGCTCCCAGTCCTCAAGGAAGCGGCTGTTCCAGGTGTAGAGGCGTCCGTCGCTGGCGAACACGCTGATCGCCTCGAACAGATTGTCGAAGGTCGCCGCGCGGACGCGCAGCAGCGTGTCGCGTGCGGAGGCGAGCCGCAATTGTTCGGTGCGGTCTTCTAGGAACAGCCGGAGACCGCCATCGGGAAGAGGCTGCGCGACCACCCGGATATGGTCTCCGTTGGGAAGCATCCATTCCTCTTCGACGACCTCCTCGGCGCTGCTGAACCACCCGCGTCGCTCCTCTTTCCATGCCGGGAAATCGCGCGTCTCGGGAAGCCGCTGCTGGTCGCGCATCCGCTCGATGACCCGGTCGAACTCGGGCTGTTCGGACAGCCAGTCCGGGTCGAGCTGGGTCATCATCGCAAACGGGCGATTAAAGAAGCTCAAGGCCCGGTCGGCATCGAACTGGGCCGTGCCGGCTGTCATCCGATCGGCAAGCTCGCGCTGCGATTCAATGTATCGGGCAAGCTCGGCCCGGGCGTCTTCCAGATCCTGAACATCGATCGCGAAACCCGCCACGGCTCCGCTCGACAACGGCACATTGACCACGCGCAGCATGCGCCGCTCGCCATGGATGATCGCCGGCTGCATCCGCGACACGACGCGGCCACTCTCCTTCGCCTCGCGAGCCGTTGCGGCCGCGCTGTCGTCTCCATGGGCATCGATCAGCTCGGCGCCGCGCTCGATGACGTCCTGCGCATCCCTACCCTCGATCGCATGGACGAAGGCACTATTGACGAGTCCGAGCTTTAGGTCGGGGCCGCGGAACCACATCGGGAACGGGGCAGCCTCGATCAGCTGGGTGAGCGAGCCCAGCGCAGCTTCGGTCTGATTGAGCCGCAACGAGAGTCGAGCCCGCTCCTCTTCGCCAGTGCTGGTATCGAAGAACCAGAGCAGCATGGTCCCTTGCGGCCCGTCGGGAGCGGGACCGCCGCGGATGTCGAACACTCGTGCGGAACCCTGAATGCGCACCTTGCGCGCCATCCGTGTCGCCGATGAGCGCGCTGCGTCGATGTCGCCGGCGAGAGATTCTAAGTCGTCCGGAGCGATCCCGCTATCATTGCCGGCGAGCTCGGCAAGGCGGCTCGGCGCGCGTTCCAGCCCAAAATCGCGAAGGAGCTGCTGGTCGACTTCTATCCGACCATCCGGGTGGACCAACAGCGGGCGCGCGGGCGCCAGCTGAAGCAGCCTGGCATTGGCCCGGGCAGCGTCAAGGACCTGCTCGGCCAGGCGAAAGCGCCGCGCCGCAGCGATCGCCATCGCTGCTGCAATGCCGAGCCACAGCAGCACGACCGCCACAATCGCCAGACCGGTTGCGCCCGAAGCGCTCATGCTTGCCCCAGATCCCCCTGACGCCGATTCATAGGGCGAAGCGGTCCAAAAGAAAGGGCGGGAAGCATGGCCTCCCGCCCCCCGACTGTCTCGTCCCGACCTGCCGAACTAGAAGTGGATGCCTGCACCCACGCGGATGTACGTGCCGAGGACGCCGGCAAAGTAGGGTACGGTGCCGCCACTCGCCGGATAGGGGAAGGGCGGCTTGGCATTGAACAGATTGTCGACGTCAATGTGGAACGTGAACCGGCTGCCGACATTCTGGGCCATCGAGAGATTGAAATAGGTGAACGGCCGCACCGTAGTCGGATCGTAAAGTTCAGCCGGACTGTTCGGGTCGATCCGGGCCTTGCCGATATAGTTCATTTGGATCTGTCCCGAGAAGCCGCCCCGGTCATAGCCAATTGTCGCAATTCCCTTGTGCCGCGAGTAACCGACCGAGTTGCTCGTAAGCACAGGTGCGGCTCCAGCTGTCACAACGCTCGAAAGCGTGTCGAGATATTGATAGCTGATCTTCAGTCCCAGGTGGCTTCCGACCCCCAGGAAATCCGATGAGTGCCGGTAAGCCAGTTCCGCCAGGACCCCCTTGTAGCGGAGCGTCGCCGAGTTGAAGTAGCTGCTACCGACCTCCGTCAGCTGCCCATAATTGTTGTTAGTCGCAGGAGTTCCTGAGAAGTCACGCGTGATCAGCGCGCAGAATGGATTGTCCGGGTAATTCGCAGCGTCGTAGCACGCCTCGACAACCTGGTCGTTTGAGAACTGGCTGATCGCATCCTTCAGCTTGATACTGACGTAATCGACCGTGGCGCTGAGACCGGGAATGAAATGCGGCGTCAGAACGGTACCAAGAGTGATGGCATCCGACCTCTCATTTTTCAGGTCAGGATTTCCGAAGGTGAAGGTCTGGATCGTGCGGTCGTTCGCCTTTGAATGGAAGTTCGAAGGAACGCCCGCGGCCGCGCAGTTCTTCGCCCTCGTCGCCGGATCTGGGCCGTTATTGACTAGGTTCTCGTCGCAGACGTCCGTTGCGAAGCCAAATGCACTGGACGTCGGGTTGAACGCCTCGGTGATCGACGGTGCCCGGACCGCGCGAGTATATGCGCCTCGGAATGCGATGTCGCGGAAGGGCGCATAGCGGATCTGCGCCGTGTAGGTCGGATCACCGCCCGCGACCGAGTTCCAGATGTAGCGGCCAGCCGTCTGGATCGTCAGCTCATTGATGAACCGGATGTGGTTCGACGGTGAGACGATCGCGGCGTTCAATTCCCCGAAAATTTCATTGGTGTGATACTTGCCGAACACCGGGTCGATAGGAACCGAGCGGCCATAGCTAGTCCGCTGCGAGGAATCGCCGGTTCCTGCACCGAAGTAGAAAGCACCAGGCTCGAAGTTCGAGCTTTCGGCGCGGTGCTCGGCCCCGAGTGCAAACGCAAGATCCCCGCCGGGCAAATCGACGAGCGGGCCGGAGATAGAAGCGACCGCGTCATATTGCTTGTTAACGTTGGTCGGTGTTGCGATCGTCGTGACATAATCGCGGGCCGCCTGGCTGACCTGTCCTCCAAAGAGATCGAGCGGCGCGCATGTCTCGCTAACCGTTTCGATCGGAGAGTTGGTGTAACCCGGAGCGCAAATGATATTGCCGTTGGCATCCTTTACGGCGTTCACGGCATTCAGGAAATTCTGCTCATTCAGCTCGGGATTGCGGCTCGTCGTCCGCGAATTTCCATAGTTGAAATAGGCTTCGAAGTTCCAGGTTCGTCCAGGCAGCACGTGGAATGTGCCGTCGAGTCCCCCGACGAACCGCATCACGCGATTCTTGCCGGTCGATACACCCGAGGAAAGGTCGACGTTCGCACGGCCAAGGTAGAAATAGTCTTGCGTGGGACGGTTGGCGCCGCAGACCGACGGATCGCCGGTGAACGTGCATTCAATGTTGCGCTCGCTAAGCGGATTGTTCTCGATGCTATTCTCGATCGCGGTCCGCGCAGCATCAGACAAGAACGGATTACTCAGCGACATGATCAGATTGCCGTCACGCGATCCCGCGGGGCCGAACAACGCGCTATTGTAGGCTGGCTGATTGGCCAGGTTTCGGCCTTGGCTGACGCTGAACCAACCCTCGCCAAAAAAGCGAACGCTGTCCGTCAGTTGGTAGGACACTTCGCTGATCGCACTGTAGCGCTTGATATCGGTGAGCAAGTTCTCGACATCACGCAGCGAGAAGCCATTGCCGCCGCTCGTGAAGACGCTGAAATCGGTGTCCGGCCCGACAGTTTTCCCGAAATCGATCGGAATCAGCGTTCCGTTCTTGTCAAACTTCAGCTGATTTCCGCTTGCGTCATTGACGCCAAAATTCAGCGATGGATCGCCGATGAATAAGGCCGATTGCTGGGGACTCAGCGGAAAATCGAGACCGAAAGACGCACCTCCGACGATAGGAATGCCGTTCGGATCGATGGAGGGAACGCGCTCGTCGGGGCAGATGACCTGAACCAGCGAACCATTCGCCGTCCGCCGATCATCACGGTTCGAACAAAAGCGGTCATCGAAAGTCGTGACCGCGCGGTCGGTGTATAAGAGACCCTTTGAGGAATCATATTCGCCCGCGATGGTGATGTTACCGCGCCCGTCGGAAAAATTGTGCCCGGCGAGCAACCGGATACGCCGATCCGGAGCGTCACCGTGCGTTGAAAATCCATCCTGCGCGTCGATATCGAAGCCCTGGTAATCGCGCTTCAGGATCACGTTGATCGTACCGGCAATCGCGTCAGAGCCGTAGATCGGAGCGCCGATCGCGGCGACCGTTTCAATACGGTCGACCAGCTTGGTTGGAATGATATTGAGATCGACCTGGCTGCCACCCTCGCCTGTCGGTCCGAAGATTGACGATGTATTCGATCCGACGAACCGGCGTCCGTTGACGAGCGTCAGCGTTCGCTGCGATCCAAGACCCAGGAAGTCCACGAAGCTCTGGCCGGCGCCGAAGCCTGACTGGTTGAAGCCGACGGGCGAGGCACCCGGGACGCCGAATGAAGGCTGTTCGTTAAGCGCCTGCGCGACCGTCTGGAAGCCGCGCGCCTCTATGTCCTTCGACGAGATGATCTCGATCGGGGAGGCCGTCTGGTTCTCGCGTCGTGCAATACGCGAGCCGGTGATGACGATCTGCCCCTGATCCTCCGCCGCCGCGGGGGGCGCCTGGGTGCCTTTTGTCCGGATGCACTCGGCGTGCTTCGCCGGGTCGGTGACGGTCGCACACTCGTTCGCAGTGTTGATCTGCTGCGCTTGAACCTGGGTCTTCTCCGACTGCGCCAGAGCTGGACTCGAGAATGCAGCCGCGACGGCGATTGCGGACACAGAGAAGGAGAATCGAGAAATGTTACCGATAACACACATTGACGGGGCCCCCTTCAACCAAGAATCTTCGGAAAGTCCGATCGGTTGGTGGAGGCTGTCCGGGCGAAGGTGCAACCGGCTTTTTCCGAGACTCAATGATTGCGAAAGATATGTAACGTTAATGCAACATTCAGGGGACTGTAATGTCGCGCAGCCGACTCAATAACGGTAGTGGTCGGGCTTGAACGGCCCTTCGGGCGAGACGCCGATATAAGCTGCTTGCTTGTCATTGAGCTTCGTCAGCTTCACGCCGAGCTTGTCGAGGTGCAAGCGAGCGACCTTCTCGTCGAGGTGCTTGGGCAGGACGTAGACTTCGTTCTTGTACCGGTCGCTTTTGGTGAAGAGCTCGATCTGAGCGAGCACCTGGTTCGTGAATGAGGAGCTCATGACGAAGCTCGGGTGACCCGTAGCGTTGCCGAGGTTAACCAGCCGCCCCTTCGACAGAACGATGATCTTTTTGCCATCGGGGAACTCGACCTCGTCGACCTGAGGCTTGATCTCGGTCCACTTCATATTAGCGAGGGCGCCGATCTGGATTTCGCTGTCGAAGTGGCCGATGTTGGCGACGATCGCCATGTTCTTCATCGCCCGCATATGGTCGAGGGTGATGACGTCCATATTGCCCGTCGCGGTGACGAAGATATCGGCGCGCTTGGTCGCCTCTTCCATCGTCACGACCTCATAGCCTTCCATCGCGGCCTGAAGTGCGCAGATCGGGTCGATCTCAGTAACGATTACGCGCGCCCCGCCGTTGCGGAGCGACTGGGCGCTGCCCTTGCCGACGTCGCCGAAGCCGGCGACGCAAGCGACCTTTCCGGCGAGCATGACGTCCGTCGCCCGGCGGATCGCGTCCACCAGGCTCTCGCGGCAGCCGTAGAGATTGTCGAACTTCGATTTGGTGACGCTGTCGTTGACGTTGATCGCCGGGAACGGGAGCTTGCCCTGCTTCGCGAGGTCGTAGAGCCGGTGGACGCCGGTCGTGGTCTCTTCGGAGACGCCCTTGATGTTCTCGACGCTGTTCGTGAGATAGCCCGGCCGTTCGGCGAGGAAGCGCTTCAGCGTCGCGACGAAGATTTCCTCTTCCTCGTTCGACGGGATGAACAGCTCCTCGCCCTTTTCGACGCGATAACCCCATAGCGCGAACATGGTCGCGTCTCCGCCATCGTCGAGGATCATGTTCGCTGTCGTATCGCGGCCCCAGTCGAAGATGCGCACGACATAGTTCCAATAATCCTCGAGCGTCTCACCCTTGACGGCGAAGACCGGGATGCCGCGCGCCGCGATTGCCGCGGCGGCGTGGTCTTGGGTCGAAAAGATGTTGCAACTCGCCCAGCGAACCTCGGCGCCAAGCTCGACGAGCGTCTCGATGAGGACAGCAGTCTGGATCGTCATGTGGAGCGATCCCGTGACGCGCGCGCCCTTCAGCGGCTTCGATGCGCCGAATTCCTCGCGCAGCGCCATAAGGCCGGGCATCTCGGTCTCTGCGATCTCGATTTCCTTGCGACCGAAATCGGCAAGCCCGGGGTCCTTCACGACAAAGTCGTTGAAACGCGTTTCAGCCTGGGTCGCCACGTCAAATTCTCCGGATGAATGATGTGCGCCGCAACGGGCGCGGGTCGCCGCAGCCGTTACCTCCGGCTCGGCTCAAAGGCAAATATAAAGAATTCTTTATATGTTGAAATCAGCTCTTTGACGACTTCAGTGCGCGCCGCAGCAGGATCCCGCCGGGGATCAGCGGCAGCCACAAAGTGAACCCGCGAAACAGCAACGTCGCCGAAAAGGCGGCTTCGAACGGGACCCCGAACAGCCGAAGCATTGCGATGCTGACCGCCTCGAACGAGCCAAGACCCATCGGGGTCGGTCCCAGGATAACTGCGATCGACGCCATCATGAAAGCGACGTAACCAGCGCTGAGCGGCGCATGGACGCCAAGCGCGTGGATGCAGGCCTGCATGGTCGCGGCGTCGGCGACGAATACGACGAGGTTGAGGCCGGTGAGGCTTGCGATCAGCCCCTTGTCGCGGACGAGCTCGGCCGGCGCTTCGCCAACCATTTTGAAGAGGCTGCGGGTCTTGGACCAACGCGCCAGAAACTTTGGAAGCCGCTCCTGACCGCGCCGGTGCAGCCACAAGGTGAGCGCCGGGATCCCCGCTGCGACGATCAGAAATACCAGAACCGCAGCGGTAAGCAGAAGACTCATCCGGCTCTTCCACCAGAGCACGACAAGCACCCACAAGGCGCCGAGCGCATAGGAGCCATAATAAGCGATGATCTGCAAAAGAAGCGCTGCGATGGCGTTCTTTCGTGGTACGCCGAAACTGACGAGACGATCTACGAGCAGCACGTTGCCGCTCATGCCCGCGGTCGGAACGACCTGGTCGGCGAAATGCTTCGCCAGCGTTAGGCGGAAGAGGTCGCTGCCTTCCTCCGGCGTATGGCCGCGCCGAAGCACGAGCCACCATTGAGCGGCGAGACCCAGATATGTGCCGAGTTGGAGGACCGCCGCTGCTAGCAGCCAGAGCGGCCTTGCCTCCGTCAGCAGCTTTCCGAATCTCTTGACGTCGCCCCAATGAAGGACGGCGATAATGAGTCCCGCGATGAGCAGCAGGGCGAGAAACCAGCTTCGCCAGCTCGACAGGATCGTGTGACCTAGGGAATCTTCCCCGTCTTTGGCCTTTCCGTTGCTCATCTCCTGCCGAACGCGGTCAGGAGAAGAGCTTCCATCATGCAACGCCGGTCTCGCTCGCGAGCAGCCGTGGATCGATGCCTTCCGCCTTGAACGCAGCCGCCCAGCGCTCATCCGCCGGCGTATCGAAGAGGATTGCGGTTTCGGCTCGCGCAGCAAACCAGCCATGGCGAGTCATCTCCTCGTCAAGCTGTCCCTCCCCCCAGCCGGCATAGCCAAGCGCGGCAATCCATTTGCTGGGTCCGTTCCCGTCGGCGATCGCGCGCAGCACGTCGATCGTGCCCGTCATCCCGAACAGCTCTCCCCGGTCGCCATTGATCTGGAGCGTGTCCTGCCCGCCCCAGTCGGTTGAATGGAGCACGAACCCACGCCCCGGCTCGACGGGCCCGCCATGATGGACGGCGCAATCGGGCGCTTCGCCTGGGTCGATCTCCAGCTGACGCAGCAGAGCCCGGAAACTGATTCCGGCGCGCTTGTGACCGATGCCGATCCCGACGGCGCCATTTTCGTCATGCACGCACAACGCAATGACCGCGCGCTCGAAGCGGGGGTCGGCCATTCCCGGCATCGCCAGCAACAGCTTGCCGGACAGGAACTTCGGCTGTTCGACCATCGCTCTACCAATGGGCCGCTACGGTTCGGCGAGCAAGGCTTGAGACGGCCAAACAGCGGGCTTAAGGCGCGGCTCATCCTCGAAGGAGCTTGCAACATGACAATCCAAGTGGGTGACCGGCTTCCCGACGTACCGCTGACGACCGCTACCGCCGAAGGGCCGAAGCCGACCACCAGCGCTGAGTTCTTCAAGAGCAAACGCGTCGCGCTATTCGCGGTGCCGGGTGCATTCACTCCTACCTGCTCGGCGCGCCACCTGCCCTCCTATGTCGACAAGGCCGAGGAGTTGAAGAAACAGGGCATCGACGAGATCGCCTGCATCTCGGTCAACGATCCGTTCGTGATGGCGGCCTGGGGGCAGCGCGATGGAAGCGAGGACATCACGATGCTCGCCGACGGCAATGGCGATTTCGCCGAAGCGACCGGCCTGACGATGGACGGCAGCAAGTTCGGCCTCGGCCGGCGCTCCCAGCGTTATTCGATGATCGTAAACGACGGGATCGTCGAGCAGCTGAACATCGAAGCACCGGGCGAATATCGCGCGTCGAGCGCGGAGAACATGCTCGACCAGCTCGCGACCGCCTGACGCCGATCCGGCCACTCGCCGACTCTCCGCCTCTCCTCGCCGCTCGGCGTTCCCACGCGCCGAACGGCCAGCGCTTTCAATCGTTCAATCGAACTGAAAGCGTAACTTTTTGGAAGAGGAGCAGTCTATGCCGAGAGACAATTCGAGGCGCGGCAGCAATAGCCGCAACAGCCGGAAGGAAAGCTGGTCGGACAGCGTGATGGACATTGCCCGGGGACGGCCCATCGCCGCCGCTGCGGCAGCAGCCGGCGCAGCCGCAGCCGGCCTATTCCTCTGGTCCAAGCGGAACCAGATCAGCCAGCAGCTGAGCAATCTCAGCGACCAGATCAGCGAATGGACCGAAAGCATGTCGTCGAATAACGGGCAGTGGAACGCCGGCGACGACGCCGGTCGTCTGACGACGAACCGCACCAACAGCAATGGCGGAGGCCACTCGACGACGAGCAGCGGCAACAACCGTGGAATGAGTGAGACCGGCGGCGGCAGCGCCAGCCTTGGTGCGCAAAGCGGCGGGATTGGAACGACCACCACCGGTTCGCCGACCGGACGTAGCCGCGCCAAAAACCAGCCGACGGCGTAAATCCACGTTCGTTATTGCGGGTAAAGCGATGCAATCCAGCGCAATCTGCTGGATTGCTTCGTCGCATCCGCTCCTCGCAAACTCTTACGACGCCAGGAAATCCGCGATTGCCTCACCGAACTGGGGCTTGGTCACCGAGCTCATGTGCGTGCCCGGGATTTCGCGGAAAACGGCGTTCGGGAGCACATTGGCAAGCTCTTCGGCCGAGCCGTTGTCATCATCTTCGCTTCCGCAAACGACCAAAGTCGGCATAGTGAAGGCCTCGAGCCAGGTCATGAAAGCATCGGCGAAGCTCTCGAGCAGCAAGCCGGCCGCCGTGCGGTCGATCTTCTGGCTCCTCATGAATTGAATCGATAGCCAATGCGGATCGTCGCGAGGGACTCGATCGAACATCGCGATCGCTTCGAGGAAAAAGGTCTTGCGGCGCTCCCAGTGGCGGAGCCCTTCGAGCCCCGCCCCGCCGAGCACCGCACGCAGCGGCTTTAATCCTTCGCCGACTGCTTCGACGACGGTCCGCGCTCCGAGCGAAAACCCACCGAGATCGAATTCGACAAGAGCGAGCTTCGCGACGAGCTCTCCTAGGTCGCGCGCCAGGATCCCGCGCGGATAATGTTCGGACCCATGCGGTTTTCCGCTGAGGCCATGCGCCCGAAGATCGGGCATGATGACGCGAAAGCCGCGATCGGCGATACGCCGGGCGGTGCCGAACTTGATCCAGTTGGTCTGCGCGTCTGAAAAGAGTCCGTGCAGAAGGATCACGGGACGGCCCAGACCCAACTCATGATAGGCGAGCTCGACGCCGTCGGACGCGGTCCAGAAATGCGTGATTTCGTCGCTCACGTCATGGCCGCGCCTAGGCCGCCTTTTGCAGATGCTTGCGGCCGAGCAGCTCGGCGATCTGCACGGCGTTGAGCGCCGCGCCCTTGCGGAGGTTGTCGCTCACCACCCATAGGCTCAGTCCGTTCTCGACGGTCGGGTCCTCGCGAATTCGGCTCACGTATGTCGCATAGTCGCCGACCGCCTCGACCGGCGTCACGTAGCCGCCGTTTTCGCGCTTATCGACAACCATCACACCGGGGGCCTCGCGGAGGATGTCGCGCGCGTCGTCGGCCGAGATCTCGTTCTCGAACTCGATGTTCACGGCTTCGGAATGGCCGACGAACACTGGGACCCGAACGCAGGTGGCGGAGAGCTTGATCGAAGGGTCGAGGATCTTCTTGGTCTCGACGACCATTTTCCACTCTTCCTTGGTCGAGCCGTCGTCGAGGAACACGTCGATGTGCGGAATGACGTTGAAGGCGATCTGTTTTGTAAAGAATTCGGGCTTGTTGGGGTCGCCAACGAAGATGTTGCGGGACTGTTCGAACAACTCGTCCATTCCGCGCTTCCCAGCGCCCGAGACCGATTGATATGTCGCGACGACCACCCGTTTGATCTTGGCCGCGTCATGGAGAGGCTTCAGCGCCACCACCAGTTGCGCAGTCGAGCAGTTCGGGTTGGCGATGATGTTCTTCTTCCGATAGCCGGCGATCGCCTCGGCATTCACCTCGGGCACGACAAGCGGAACGTCCGGGTCCATCCGGAAGAGCGAGCTGTTGTCGATGACCGTGCATCCGGCCTGCGCCGTCCTGGGCGCATAGATTTTTGAGACTTCCGAACCCGCAGCGAACAGCGCGATGTCCCAACCATTGAAGTCGAAATGTTCAAGATTCTTCACCCGCAGAGTCTCGCCGCTGTCGCCCAAATCGATCTCGTCGCCAGTCGATCGAGCCGAGGCTATGGCCGCCACTTCGTCCAGCGGGAATTGACGCTCGGCGAGGATGTTGAGGATCTCGCGCCCGACATTGCCCGTCGCCCCGACGACCGCGACCCGGTAACCCATTATCTATCTCCGAAAGCTCTTGAACCCGCGCCTATCGCATGGGGCGGCGCAACGCGATATGGCTCGGACTCTTGTGCGCACAAGGGGGTAAAGCGGTACACACTGCGTGTACCCGGCGGGGTGGCTGGGCCTTGAAGGTCTATCTTCCCGTCGCCTTCGTCGCGTTCTTCGCAGCGACCACTGGCGCGGACCTTTTCGCCAGCATTTCAATCGACGGTGAGCCGTTCGCTGCCGCATTGCGCGAACATTTCTATTGGGCTTCCGTGCAGTTCGTTGGAACGCTCTTTCTGCTCGCTCCATTCGTGGCCGTGGCGCTAATTGGCGCGCTCGTCGAGA
>Ga0157370_10002163_pt1 | contig 23996 bp, 23 predicted proteins | sample C35metaG_FD_113463 | JGI IMG/M metagenome (GOLD analysis project Ga0157370, IMG submission 113463) | Corn rhizosphere microbial communities from Kellogg Biological Station, Michigan, USA - C3-5 metaG | ecosystem: Host-associated > Plants > Roots > Rhizosphere > Soil | place: USA: Michigan...
CCGGACATGTTGCCGATCCTCCTGTAGGAAGTGCCGGCCGGTATGGGCCGTGCAAAGAGTGAGACAAGGGTGGTCTAAGACCGGCCCGCTGTCTACGGGTTGGCGCCGCCGGACTTTTCGGGCGTGTCGCCGTCCCGTCGCGAAGAAAGAGCAGCGAGCGGGCGCCCTGATACGCGCCAACAAAACTCGCAGTCGAGAACTACGCTCGGCGATCGGACTAATCGCTCTAAATCGCCCGGCTGAAGAAAATCGGCGACGTTTGGTGTTGCTCAGCCACAGCAAACGTCGAAAACTTCAGCCCGGCAGATAGAGCAAGCCACTCGCTAGAGCGACTGCATGATTTCCCGCATGAGGCGGGCGGTCTCGGACGGCGTCTTGCCGACCTGCACGCCGACCTTCTCCAACGCTTCCTTCTTCGCCGCGGCGGTGCCGGACGAACCGGACACGATCGCCCCGGCGTGGCCCATCGTCTTGCCCTCGGGGGCGGTGAAACCGGCCACGTAGCCGACCACCGGCTTGGTGACATTCGCTTCGATGAAGGCAGCCGCCCGCTCTTCGGCGTCGCCACCGATCTCGCCGATCATCACGATCGCGTCGGTGTCGGGGTCGTCCTGGAACGCACGCAGGCAATCGATGTGCGTCGTGCCGACGACCGGGTCGCCGCCGATGCCAACACAGGTCGAGAAACCGATGTCGCGCAGCTCGAACATCATCTGGTAGGTCAGCGTGCCCGACTTCGAGACGAGGCCGATGCGGCCCGGCTTGGTGATGTCGGCCGGGATGATGCCGGCGTTCGACTGGCCCGGTGAGGCGATGCCGGGGCAGTTCGGCCCGATGATCCGCGTCTTCTCGCCGGCCGCCACGTTGTGCGCCCACGCCTGCGTCGAGTCGTGCACCGGGATGCCTTCGGTGATCACGACGGCAAGTTCGATGCCGGAATCGATCGCCTCGATCATGCCGACCTTGGCACCAGCCGGCGGCACGAACGACACGACGACGTTGGCGCCGGTCGACGCCATCGCGTCGGCGATGGTTCCGAAAACCGGCAGCGAGGTGCCGTCGAACTCGACGTTCGTGCCGGCCTTGCGCGGGTTCGTGCCGCCGACCACGTTGGTGCCGGCGGCGAGCATTCGCCGCGTGTGCTTGCTGCCCTCGGAACCGGTGATGCCCTGCACGATGACCCGGCTGTTCCGGTCGAGAAAAATCGCCATGGTGTCGCCTTACCTCGCCGCCAACTCAGCGGCACGTGCGGCCGCGCCGTCCATCGTCTCGTTCTGCTCTACGCCCGGCAGCCCCGCGCCCGCCAGAATGGCCCGCCCTTCCGCGGCCCGGTTTCCGTCAAGGCGGACGACGAGCGGTACCGAAATGTCTTCGCCCGACTGTTGCAGTTTGCCGAAAGCAGCGACGATTCCGTTCGCGACCGCGTCGCATGCGGTGATGCCGCCGAACACGTTGACGAAAACGGACTTCACCGAGGGGTCCGACAACACGATGCCGAGCCCTGCGGCCATGACGTCGGCCGATGCCCCGCCGCCAATGTCGAGGAAGTTGGCAGGTCGAACGCCCCCTCGGCTTTCGCCGGCGTACGCGACGACGTCGAGCGTGCTCATCACCAGACCAGCGCCGTTGCCGATGATGCCGACCTCGCCGTCGAGCTTGACGTAGTTGAGATCGGCCTCCTTCGCGCGCGCTTCAAGCGGGTCGGACGACGCCGAATCGGCGAGACCCGCATGCTCGGCGTGCCTGAACTCGGCGTTGTCGTCGAGCGTCACCTTGCCGTCGAGGGCCACCACCCGGCCAGCAGGAGTCTTCACCAGCGGATTCACTTCGACCAGCGTTGCGTCTTCGCCGACGAAAACGTCCCACAGCTTCACGATGACATCGGCCGCCTGGTCGAGGATTTCGGCCGGATACCCTGCCGCTTCGGCGATTTCTCGCGCCTGCCGCAGATCGACGCCGGCAATGGCGTCGACCGGCACCTTCGCAAGCGCCTCCGGCTTTTCGACTGCTACCTGCTCGATCTCGACGCCACCCTCGCGCGACGCCATCGCAAGAAACGTGCGGTTCGAGCGATCGAGCAGGAAGGAGAAGTAGTACTCCTCGGCGATGTCGGTGGCCTCGGTGACGAGCACGCGGTGCACGGTGTGGCCCTTGATGTCCATTCCGAGGATGGCCTGGGCTTTGGTCGCGGCGTCGTCGGCGTCGTCCGCGAGCTTTACGCCGCCGGCCTTGCCGCGCCCGCCGGTCTTCACCTGCGCCTTCACCACCACCTTCCCGCCGAGGCGGCTCGCGATCTCGCGCGCCTGGTCAGGCGTGGTCGCGGTCTCGCCAGGCGTCACGGGCACACCGTGAGCGGCGAAGAGGTCCTTTGCCTGGTACTCGAACAGGTCCACGTTGCGGTCCTTGCGGTCTGGCTGCGCGCCGAGGCTGGTGGTCGCTTGCGAGGCTATCGAGCGCTAACTGGCCAGAGACCATCGGGTGGGCGCAGCTTGAACCGGTCGGTCCCGGCATCCGTTTGGAAGAGCAGTCGAGCCCGGCTGATCCTCCAGCGGCTGGCGGCGCGACACCGAGACCTGGCCGGATCTGCTGCCCGAGCGGATCCGGCCAGCCTCGCAGTTGCCGGGCACCGGTTGCTACAGGGCTACGGATTGCTAAATGCGCGGCCGATGAACAACCATGTATGTCCGAAATGACCTTTGAGCACAGGATCGCGGCTGCCCAAGCTGGCGACGAAGCGGCCTTCACCTCGTTGTGGCGCGACCTGCAACCGCCACTGCTGCGATATCTGCGCGTCCTCGCGCCGGAGAACGCGGAAGATCTCGCCTCCGAATGCTGGCTCCAGGTCATGCACAGCCTTGGGCGCTTCAAGGGGGACGAAGCCGGCTTCAAGTCATGGCTTTTCACGATCGCCCGCAACAAGGTCACCGACGCGCGGCGCCACGCCGGTCGACGTCCGGCGTCAGCTCTCGACGACACCGAGGCGGGCGAGCCGCAGGCATGCGACGACACCGAGCGGTCGGCGCTGGAGCGCATCAGCACCGAAGCTGCGTTGCGCTTGATCGCCGAACTTCCCGCTGAGCAGGCGGAAATCGTCGTCCTGCGCGTGGTGGCGGGGCTCGACGTCACGGACGTCGCCCGTATCGTGCACAAGAGCCCCGGCGCTGTGCGGGTGACCAGTCACCGCGCACTGCGCAAGCTTCAAGAGTTGCTGGTCCGATCGGGTGAAACCGCCGCCACAGCGAGGAAGGCTGTAACGCCATGAGGCCGGACGACGTTCCGGACGCCGAGATGCCACGACTTCCGTTCACCCACGGCGCACAGCACGCCGATCCGCAGCAGCTCGATGAGCTGCTCAGCGGCGGCTCCGCCACGGGCGAACTCGAAGGAGTGTCGGAGCTATTGCAGGCCGCAGCTGGGCCGGCGAAAGCGTCCGAACTCGCGGGAGAGCAAGCGATGGTCGCTGCCTTCCGGCGAGCGCAGCTCAACGCTCCCGCTCGCCGCCGACACCCCGTGAGGCCACGAATGCTGAACACGCTCCTGACCGGAAAGCTCGCCGCCGCTCTCGCCGCCGCTGCCGTTGGCGCTACCGGCGCCGCGACCGCCGCCTACGCCGACGCGCTGCCCGACAGCGTGCAAGACATCGCCCATCACTTGATCGCCGCGCCGCCCGCGCACTCGCACGCCAGCGACACCGGCCGCGCGCACGGCCACCAGTTCGCCGCCAGCAGTTCGAGCCCGACGCCGAGCGTCTCGGCGAGCGCATCCACGTCGGCGTCCCCGAGCCCGAGCGCCAGCGGCTCCGCGAGCCCGAGCCCCTCGACGTCCATCGACCCCGCGGCGTTCGGCTTGTGCAATGCGTGGTCGAACGCCGTCAAGCACGGCTTGGAGAACCAGGTCGGCTTCCGCAGCAAGCTCGCCGGCATCGCCGGGGGCGACGACAACATCACGGCGTTCTGCGCGACCGTCCAGCACCCCGGCGACACGTCCGAATCGCCCGAGCCGTCGGAATCGCCCGAGCCGTCGCAGTCGCCGGAGCCGTCCGAGACCGAGCAACACGGCCAAAGTGGTGACCAGCACGGCAAGAGCGGCGAGCCGCACGGCAACCACCACGGCGACGTGAGCCCGACTCCGAGCCCCACCAGCTGATCCGCACTAGTTGCTGAGGCCTACGCAGTAGCTGAGGCGTTGCCGAGATTTGCTCGCACCCACTCGACGATTTTCTGAGTGCTCGCTCCGGGTGTAAAAATCTCGGCAACGCCAAGTGCTTTCAGCTCCGGCACATCGGCGTCGGGGATGATGCCCCCACCGAAAACAACGATGTCGGAAGCGTCGCGCTCACGCAGCAATTCCAAGACTCGCGCAAACAGCGTCATGTGCGCGCCGGACAGGATCGACAGCCCGATCGCGTCGGCGTCCTCCTGAATAGCGGTCGCGACGATCTGCTCGGGCGTTTGGTGCAAGCCGGTATAGATCACTTCGGCGCCCGCATCGCGTAAGGCTCGCGCCACGACCTTCGCGCCGCGATCATGGCCGTCGAGGCCCGGTTTCGCAACAACGATGCGCGTTCGTCCGGCGCCAGCCATGCTTGCCCTCCGCTTCGAGGCGACGGGACCTGGTGTGACAAATCCCTCGATCGGAGCGTATCTCGACCCCAGCCTTTGCCGAATGCGGTTCGACCTGGGTAACCTCGGCGCCGCCGACCTGGTCATGTCCACAGCACACCCGTGACGGGCCGCGGGCTCGGCATCCTGACTCACAACAACAAGGACGCCGACCCGTGCATTCACTTGGCCGCCGCGCGCTCGCGGCGGGGTGTGTGTTCGCCGCGGCGTCCGTCGCGTCGTCGTGGGCTATCTCCCAGTCGGCGTCGGCGGCGCACGACGAGCTCTACGCGTCCGCGAGCAGCGCGCTGCCTGCGGGGCACGACGGCGGTGGCGCCACCGCGCTGCGACTGGTGCCCGACCGCTCGGCGCCCGATCGCGCGACCCGCGACCTCGCGCGCACACCGATCAACTCAAGCACCCCACTAGCCGCGGCAGCCGGCGAGAATCTGTCTTCCGTAGCGATCGCCAACGCACCCGAGCTTCCGACCCTCGCCGACGCCGCTGCCACGCTCATTGCCCGCCAGCAGGCGGCCGCAAAGGCAGCTGCCGCAGCAGCCAAGGCAAAGGCGGCGGCCGCCGCAGCGAAGGCCGCAGCAGCACGGCTGGCGTACGAACATCGCTGGCTACGGCCGAATTACGGTGGCTTGAGTTCACCGTTCGGTATGCGCTGGGGCCGCATGCACGAGGGCATCGACCTCGCCGGCGGTTACGGGTCGCAGATCGTCGCGGCCGTTGAAGGCACTGTGCTGTATGCCGGCCCCGAGAGCGGCTACGGCGAGGTATTGAAGGTGCTCGACTGGGACGGCACCCAGACCTGGTACGGCCACATGTCGAAGTTCCTCGTCAAGGTCGGCGACCACGTGCAAGCCGGGCAGCCGGTGGCGCTGGTTGGCTCGGCGGGCGACGCCACGGGCCCGCACCTGCACTTCGAAGTCCGCATCGGCGGCGTGCCGGTCGACCCGATTCCGTTCCTCGCCGCGCGGGGCGTGCACATCTAAAGCTTTTCGAGCGGCGCGTATCGCAAGACGAACGTCTTCTGGCCGGTGCTCGCGCCGAAGTCGACCTTCGCCTGCGCGTTGTCGCCGAGGCCGGACGTCGAAACCACCGTGCCGAGACCGAACGTGTCGTGACTGACCCGATCACCCGGCTTGAGCGAAGGCACCGGCCGGTTGCCGACGCCGGTCGGCTTGGCCGGCATGCCGCGTAAGGCAGCAGGTGAGGACGACGTGCGGTACCCCCCGGTCGGCGTGAATCGCTGCGGCTCCGCACGCTTCCACTCGACGAGGGTCTCGGGCACCTCGTCGAGGAACCGCGACGGCGGGTTGTAATTCGGCGCGCCCCAGGTACTGCGCTGCATCGAGCGGGTGAGGTACAGGCGGCGCTGCGCTCGCGTGATGCCCACGTACGCGAGGCGCCGCTCTTCCTCGAGTTCCTTCGGTTCGGTGAGCGACCGCATGTGCGGAAACACGCCATCTTCCAAGCCGGTAAGGAAGACCACCGGGAACTCAAGCCCCTTGGCGGTGTGCAGGGTCATCAATGTGACGACGCCGCCTCGGCCGTCTTCGTTGTCGGGGATCTCGTCGGCGTCGGCCACCAGCGCGACCTGCTCGAGAAACTCAGCCAGCCCGCCTTCGGGGTTGGCCTCCTCGAACTCGCGCGCCACCGTGACGAGCTCGCGCAGGTTCTCGACCCGCGACTCATCTTGCGGGTCGGAACTCGCCTCGAGCTCGGCGAGGTAGCCGCTCTTCGCCAGTGCCGCTTCCATCACTTCGGACGGCGGCAACGACTCGGCCATCAACCGTAATTCGTCAAGCAGGGCAACGAAATCCTTGACCGCGGACGCCGACCGCGTGGCGATGCCGTAAGCCTCGTCGCACCGCCGCAACGCTTGCCCGAACGAGATGCGCTCGCGGCTCGACAGCGCTTCGACGCAGGCCTCCGCGCGATCACCGATGCCACGCCGCGGCACGTTGAGAATTCGGCGCAGTGACACGGTGTCTTCGGGGTTGACCAGCACCCGGAGGTAGGCCAGCAGGTCGCGCACTTCGCGCCGCTCGTAGAAGCGCACGCCACCGACGACCTTGTAGGGCAGCCCGACCCGGATGAACACTTCTTCGAAGACGCGTGATTGCGCGTTGGTGCGATAGAAAACGGCGACGTCCTTGTAGGTCGCGGTACCCGCATCGTGCAGGCGGTCGATCTCGTCGGCCACGAACTGTGCTTCGCTGCGCTCGTCGTCCGCAACATAACCACCGATGCGATCGCCCTCGCCGGCGTCGGACCAGAGGTTCTTGGCCTTGCGCCCCTCATTACGGGTGATGACGGCGTTGGCTGCGCTCAGAATCGTTTGGGTAGAGCGGTAATTCTGCTCGAGCAGCACGACGGTGGCATCGGGGTAATCGCGCTCGAACTCGAGGATGTTGCGGATCGTCGCACCCCGAAATGCGTAAATCGACTGGTCTGCGTCACCGACGACCACGAGCTCGGCCGGAGGCACGTCGCCGGCAGCGCCCGCGCGCACGAGCTCGCCGTCGACCGTGCGCTTCTCGCGCTGCCCCACCGCGCCACCGACCAGCTCGCGCACCAGCGTGTACTGCGCGTGGTTGGTGTCTTGGTACTCGTCGACCAGCACGTGACGGAACCGCCTGCGGTAGTGCTCCGCGACGTCCGGAAAGGCTTGGAACAGATTGACAGTGACCATGATGAGGTCGTCGAAGTCGAAAGCGTTGGCCTCGCGCAGCCGGCGCTGGTAGCCGGTGTAGGCCTCGGCGAGCATCTTCTCTTGATGGTTGCTCGCGCGCCGGGCGAAGTCTTCGTCGTCGATCAACTCGTTCTTGAGGTTCGACACCTGGTTGGAGAACGACCGCGGCGGATACCGCTTCGGGTCGAGATCGAGCTCGCGACAGACCAGCGCCATGAGCCGCTGGGAGTCGGCGGCGTCGTAGATCGAGAAAGTGGTCGTGAAGCCGAGCCGCTTGGCGTTCTCGCGCAGGATGCGCACGCATGCGGAGTGGAAGGTCATCACCCACATCACGCGCGCCCGGTTGCCCACCATCGAGGCCACGCGCTCTTTCATCTCGCCGGCGGCCTTGTTGGTGAAGGTGATCGCCAAGATCTCGGACGGCGCCACGTGCCGCTCGTGCAGCAGATAGGCGACCCGGCGGGTCAGCACGCGGGTCTTACCCGAGCCGGCGCCCGCCACGATCAGCAGCGGACCCCCTTCATGCACCACGGCGGCACGCTGCTGAGGGTTGAGATCGGCAAGGAGCTCATCGGTTCGCGCTGACATCGGCGTCGAGTCTACGGACCTCACCCGACAGCCCCCGTAGGATGGCGCGCGTGCCTACGAATCCGTTACCGGACGCCGACATCGAGCGCATCCTCGTCGTGACCGCGCACCCCGACGACGTCGACTTCGGGTCGGGCGGCACGATCGCCACCTGGACCGATGCCGGCATCGAGGTCGTCTACTGCATCTGCACCGACGGCGATGCCGGGGGCTTCGATCTCGACTTCCCGCGCGACCAGATCGCCGGGGTGCGGCGGGCCGAGCAGACCGAGGCCGCCAAGCGGGTCGGCGTCCACGATGTTCGTTTTCTGGGCTACCCCGACGGCCGGCTCGTCGCGAGCCTCGACCTGCGGCGCGACATAAGCCGGGTGATCCGGCAAGTCAAGCCGCAGCGCATGCTCGTACAGTCGCCCGAGCGCGACTACGAGCGCATCGGCCGCAGCCATCCCGACCACCGGGCCGCGGGCGAAGCCGCGCTGAACGCGATCTATCCCGACGCCCGCAACCCGTTCATGTATCCCGAGCTGCGCGTCGACGAGGGCCTCGACGCCTGGACCGTCGCCGAGACGTGGATCATGGGCACGCCCCACGCCGCCCACCTGCCGGCGCACTACGTCGACGTCACCGAGACCTTCGACCGCAAGATCCACGCGCTGCGGGCCCACGAGAGCCAAACCGGTCACATGGACGATCTCGACGTCTTCGTCGGTAACTGGCTGAAGATCAACGCCGAGCGCGGGGGGCTGCCCGAGGGCCGGCTCGCCGAGTCGTTCCTCGTGATGGCGACTGCCTGAGGCGTCCGTGCCGCGGTCGCGCACGATCGCCGTCGTCGGCCCCGGTGACGCGGACGACGAGTTGTGCCGCATTGCCTATGAGGCCGGGCAATTGGTGGCTGGGCGCGGCGACGCCGTCATCACGGGTGGGCTCGGCGGAATCATGGAGGCGGCCTCTCAGGGGGCGCGCGACGCGGGCGGGTTGGTGATCGGCTTGCTGCCTGGGAGCGATGCGGGCGCCGCCAACGACGCGGTCAGCGTCGCGATCCCGACCGGGCTCGGCGAGCTGCGCAACGCCTTGATCGTGCGCTCGGCCGACGGCGTGATCGCGATCGGCGGTTCGTGGGGCACGATGAGCGAGATCGCGCTCGCGATGCGCACCGGCACGCCGGTCGTGTGCGTCAACGGCTGGGAGATCAACGATCACAGCAGTTCTGCCGTTATCCTTGAGAACGCAACGAGCGCGGCAGAAGCCATCGACGTCCTCTACCGTGTGATGAAGCTCTAGCCCTTGGTTGCCGACATTCAGATCATGAGCGACTCGCTCGAGCACGTCATCGCGGCCACCACGCAGTGGCTCGTGACGGCGTTCCCGACCACTGGCGGGGTTCACGCGCAGGCACTGGCCCAGCAGCAAGCCCGGCAGGCGGTGACCGTGGCGGCGTGGTTGCGCTACCCGACCAAGACCGACGCCGCGATGCTCGATCTGCTGGCGCCGAGCGGCTCGTGGTGGCTCGACGACATGCCGTTCGACGGCGAGCTCGAGCCCTGGCGCACCTGGGTCGACGACGTCGTCGCGAGTTGGGCGGCCGCGTTGCTGATCGACCGCGAGCTCGCCGTGCGAGCTTGCGAGGCGATCGCGCGGTCGGAGCACGCGGGCGGCCTGCCAATGCAGTTCCGCCGGCTCACCCACCCCGACCACATCGACAGCGCTGCAGCGGCGCTGCTGCGCCACCCCGACCTGCTGGCCTCGCTCGCCGCACGCGACCGCGCCGGCCTCGAGGTCACACTAGGCGGCGATCGGTCGCCCACCGGGTGAGCTCGTGGCGGTTCGACAGCTGCAATTTGCGCAGCACGCTCGACACGTGCGTCTCGACCGTCTTCACCGAGATGAACAGTTCCTTCGCGATTTCCTTGTAGGCATAGCCTCTCGCGATGAGCCTTAGCACCTCACGCTCGCGTTGGGTGAGCGCATCAAGCTCCGGATCGATCGACGGCGCATCGGTCGCCGCGAACGCGTCGAGCACGAAACCCGCTAGCAGCGGGGAAAAAACGGCGTCACCTTCCGCCACGCGAATCACTGCATCGGCAAGGTCGGCACCCGAAATCGTCTTCGTCACGTAACCGCGAGCGCCGGCTCGGATCGTGCCGATCACATCCTCGGCCGCATCGGAAACAGAAACAGCAAGAAATCGGACGTCGGGAAGCTTGGGCAGCACGGCACGCAACACCTCGACCCCGCCACCGCCAGGGAGGTGGACATCGAGCAGCACGACGTCGGGCACGGTTTGCGTGATGGCAGCAACGGCAGAAGTGACGTCCTCGCCCTCGCCAACCACCTCGACCCGCGTGCCGAGTTCGGCCCGCACGCCCGACCTGAACAACCGGTGGTCGTCGACCAGCACGACTCTCACCGGGTTTGTGCGTGTCACCCAGATTCTCCTTACGTACGGGCCATATTCAGCGACGTCATCTCAAGCCTCACTTCGGTTCCCTCGCCCGGTGCAGTGCGCACAACTGCTTTTCCTCCGTGACGTTCCATGCGGCCGACGATCGACTCTTTCACGCCGAGCCGATCTTCGGGCACGTCACCCGCGTCGAAGCCGCGGCCACGGTCACGCACGAACACGGTCACCTTCGAGGGCTCGACCTCGGCGTAGACCGAAATCGCGGCAGTACCAGCATGTTTTGCCGCGTTCACCATCGCCTCGCGCGCGGCCTGCAAGGTGGCCGCGAGCCGGTCATCGATAGTTCTTTCGCCGACGACGACAACCTCGATCGAGATGCCGTGGGCGTCTTCGACCTCGGCGACAATCTGCTCGAGCGCACGCCCGAAGTCGCGTTCCTGATCGGCGGCCGGGCGATAAAGCCAGGTGCGAAGCTCGCGCTCCTGGCTGCGGGCCAGCCGCTGCACCTCGCGCGGGTCTTCGACGTGTCGCTGGATCAATGCGAGCGTGTGGAGCACCGAGTCGTGCAGGTGGGCCGCAAGCTCGGCGCGCTCCTGTTCCCTGATGCGCGCCCGGCGTTCGGTTGCCAGTGCACGAACGGTGCCGAGCCACCACGGGCCGGTGATGACGGCAATGCCGGCCACGATGACGACAGATGCCAGCATTCCGTCGCGCACCTGCCGGAATTGCGCGTGGTAAGCGAGGAAAGTCGCTGCGCCAGCGAACACGAGCGCGGCACCGGCGAGCGACGTCCACAACGCGGGCGGCCGGCCGCTGCCCACCGCCTCCCGCCATCGGCTGCGCTGCGATTCGTCAGCCTGCCGCCACAAGACGGCCGCACCGAAGCCGGTCAATGCGAGCGGCCAAAGCAGTGCGCCCGGCAGTCCGAGGCCGAGCGACTGGATTGCGAGCACGCCGCCGATGGTCACTGCGATCAACGCGAGGTACTGGCCACGCTCTCCGAAACGGTCACGAGTCGGCCGGACACCGGGGTCGGGAGCGCCCCCCGTCGCTTCCGTCCGGACGAATGCCCAGAACGCGGCGTACATCGCGATGCCGGCCCCGCCGGCGAAGGTCAGGGCAACGAAGACCGCACGCACGACGAGCACGTCGACGTGGAGGTGGTCGGCAAGGCCGCGGGCCACGCCGGCCACCATCCGCCCGCGCGTCGCGCGATAGAGCTTCGGAGCTGGTTGCACCTCTCGATCGTCACATGTCGAAAGCCCGATGTGGGCGCGGCAGGGGCCAGATCCTGGGCGGGTCAGGGTCGGACCAGGGTTGTTCCCGATGGCGGCTGCGCGAGGCCGCCCCGACGATATTGGCTATGACCCAAGACTCGTCTTCTTCGAGGCCGCATCAGGACATCCGCACCCTGCGCCGGAGCACCGGCGACCGCGTGATCGCCGGCGTGTGCGGCGGCCTCGGCCGTTACTCGGGCATCGATCCGATTGTGTTCCGCATCACGTTCGCCGTGCTCGCCGTGTTCGGCGGCGCCGGCCTCCTGCTGTACGCAATCGCCTGGCTCGTAGTGCCCGACGACACGACGTCGCAGTCCGAACTGCAACGGCTGCTGCACGGCCGGGGCTCGCTCTACCCGCTGCTTGCGATCATCATCGGTGCGCTCGGCCTGGTGACGCTGATCGACCTCGCCCATCGCGGCTGGCCCGGTCCGGTTCCGGCGATCATCCTCGTGGCCGCGCTCATCGCACTTGTCGGATACCGGCGCGACTGGACCTGGCACGAACACCAACCGCCCGCCCCCGCCGCCCCGCCTTCGGCGGAGCCCACGGCCGAGAGCGCAGCCGCGACTCAGACCGAGCCCCTGGGTCCGCCCGCCGGCTACGCGCCGTCGCGACCGATATGGTCGCCGTACGACGACGAGCCGCCGCCGTACACCATGCCGCCCGCACCCCAGCCGCCCCGGCCGCCCAGGCCGCCGTCGCTGCTGGCACCGATCGGCATCTGCCTCGGTGTCGTCGTCGCGGGTGTGATGCTCGCGCTCGGTGCGTCGCACGCCTTCGACATCACAGCCGAGTCGGTGTTCGCCGCGGCGCTTCTCACGGTGGGGCTGGCACTCGTGGCCGGTACATGGATCGGCCGGGGGCGCGGTCTGATCGTGGTCGGCTCGTTCCTCACTGTCGGGCTGATCATCGCGGCGATCCTCGATGTGCCGTTGCGCGGGGGCATCGGCAACCGGACCGACGCGCCGACCAGACTGAGCGATCTGCGCTCGAGCTATCACCTCGCGGTCGGGCGGCAGGACCTCGACCTCACCGCAGTGCCGTTCGACGGCAAGACGGTGCACGTCGACGCCACGGTTGGCCTCGGCGACCTGCGCGTCACGGTACCGTCCAACACGAAGGTCGTCGTCCATGCAACCAACGGCGCCGGAGAGATTCGACTGCTGGACAACGACTTCAACGGCACCCAGCTCACCCGCGACTTCACCGTCGCGGCCACTGACGTCCCGCAGACCGGCGAGATCGATCTCGACCTGCACGTGGGAGTCGGTGAGGTCGAGATCTACCAGGCACCCGCAGTGACATCCCCCGACGAGACGGGAGTGCAGCAATGAAGCGCCACCAACCCGATTGGACGTCGCTCATTGCCGGCGTGACCTTTTGCGGAATCGCGCTCGCCTACATCGGCAGCGAGTTGATGAATCGCACGCTGGAGTTGCGCTGGATAGCACCGATCCTGCTGATCGGGCTCGGCCTCGCCGGGCTGGCAGGAACGGTGTTTCGAGCCCGCCGCACGCCGGGCTCGGGATTCGACGATCCCGACTGAGAAGCTGCTGGGAAATCGCTGCGAAGTTGCCTCGAAAACTGCTGTGACCGTTGTCGTTGCCCGGAAACGCCGGAGAATCTGCACGTCGGCATGGGCGGACAAGGTGGGCAGGAGGCAACGTGAACGCCGCTACGCGGCTCATTCCGCGCGGACGTCGCGGGGTTGGCGCAGCCCTTGGCACCGCCGCATTCGGTTGCGCACTGGCATTGCTTATGTCCGGCTGCAGTGGTGGCACCAAGAATGCAGCAGCGACCGGCAATTCGACGTCCGCTTCAGTGACGGCGAGCACATCGAACGGCGCCGCACGAGCGGATTTCCAGCAATACAGCGCCTGCCTTCAGCAACACGGCCTGACGCTGCCGAGCGTGCGGCCCGATGCGTCGTTCAGCCGGCGGCCGCGACCGTCCGGCTCGGCCCGCCCGCGCGGCACGTTCTCGCGCCCGCCCGGCGGCTTCGGCGGCTTCCTCGGCAGTGCCGACCCGAGCGCGCAGGCGGCGCTGCAGGCGTGCGCAAGCCTTCGTCCGCAGGGCGCATTCGGCGGGCCGGGAGCCGGCGGCCGCACGATCAGCGCAACCACATTTGCGGCGTTCAAGAGCTGCATGAGCGACAACGGTGTGACGATCGCGCAGACCGACGCGCAGGCTGCACTGCGCGGGCTTGACCGGTCCGACGCGAAGGTGGCGGCTGCCCTGAAGATCTGCCAGCCGATCCTTGGGCGGTCGACGCCAACGCCCTCGCCGTCCGGCTAGACGACACCGACGCCAACTTCTATGACTCGCTGGGATAAACCAGCCCGATCTGCCGGCGGATCTCGTCGAGTGTCTCCATGATGCTGATGGTTTCGTCGAGCGGCATGAGGTCGCTCTCGGTGAGCCCCGCGCGCAGGCAATGCCCGACCGTCTCGGCCTGGTGGCGAAGCCCGTGGCCCTCGTGCGGGAAGTCGAACTGCTCGACGTCGCCGTCGCGGCTCACGATGCGAAAACGCGACGGTGCATAGAAAACACCCTCGATTTCGAGGCGCGCTTCGGTTCCGCTGATGCACGCCCAGTTCGGCGTACGCGTCTCGAGGCTGGTGAACAAGCACGCCTGCTGGCCGCCGTCGTACTGAAGCAAGATGCCGGTTTGCGCGTCGACACCGGTGAATGCTTGGTCGCTGACAGCCGTGATTTTCGTTGGCGTACCGAAAATCATCGAGGCGAACGAGATCGGATAGATGCCGAGGTCAAGCAACGCTCCCCCACCGAGTTCGGGCGCGAACAGCCGGTGGGCGGCGTCCTGGGTGAACCACTGACCGTGGTCGGCGAGCAGCGAACGAACCGCGCCAAGCCGGCCTTCTGCAAGCAGTTCACGAATGCGGACGACGTGCGGCAGGTGCCTGGTCCACATCGCCTCCATCAGAAAGGTGCTGCGGGCGCGGGCTTCGTTGACCAGCTCGCGCGCTTCAGCAGCGTTGATGGTGAACGGCTTTTCGACGAGAACCGCTTTGCCCGCCCGGATCGCGAGCAGGGCGTTCGCGTGATGCATCGGGTGCGGCGTCGAGACATATACCGCGTCGACGTCTTCATCTTCGGCTAGTTCTTCGTAGGTCGCATATCTGCGGGGAATGTCGAAGCGCGCACCGAACTTGTCGGCGGATTCTTGGCTTCGCGAGCCGACCGCAACCACCTGCGCGTCGGGCAACAGCTTGAGGTCACCCGCGAAGGTTGCGGCGATGCCTCCGGTGCCGACGATGCCCCAGCGAATCGGTTGGTCAGCTGCGATGGCCATCTGCGCTCCTTCTCTCGGTATGCCAACCCTACGTGAGAGTGCCGTCGTCATAGACGAGCAGTCGATCGTCATTGAGCCGCGCGCCGGCGGTGACCGTGTGGTCGGCAAGCCTCCCGTCGTGCATCAGATGCCGGACGTCGACGCCGCGGGCGAGCACCGCGAAGTCGGCGATGATCCGGCGATGGCAACGCCACCAGACCGACTCGCTGCACATGACGGTGGTGACCCGCTGCTGGGCTTCCTCGAGCACTTTCTCAATGGCGGCAACGAACTCCGGGTTGCGGGTGTAACCGGCGTAGCCGCGGAACGACGCGTTGCGCCACGCGACGTCCGGCGAATCGGGCGCGGCTTTGCGAAAGCCACCGAGCGCACGCTCCCATCGATATTCGATACCTGTCTCGGGCAGCCAGCGCTGCAACTCGTCTCGCCCGACGTGCGGGTTTCGTCGGCTACCCGGAGCAGTGCGGACGTCGACCAGCTGCTGCACGCCCGCGCCATGAAGCAACTCGGTGATCTGCTCTTGCGTCGCCGTGCCATGACCGAACGTCAGTAACGTCACGCTGCCAGTGTTGCTGTCGACCATCAATACCGCGATTAGCGGGGCGTGCCGATCCGCCGCTACTCAAGCGGCCGCCTGGCGATGTCTTTGGGTTCGCGCCCGGCCAGCAGCCAACCGCCGGCACCGGCGATCACCGGGAGGCCAACCAAGATCGCGATGAGGTCGGCGACAGGCACGCGACCGAGAACCGACAGGTCGCTGCGGTACCACGCGAGCAGCGCCGCGTAGGCGCCCGCCGTCCCGACGACTGCGCCAAGGAGCGCGAGCGCGCCGGCAGTCGCGCCGGTGAGCGCGCGTCGTGTCTTGCTGCTCGCGCCCGTCGCCGCGAGGGTCCGGACGTCACCGGATGTCTCACTGCGGATCAAGCCGACCGTCATCGCGAGCACCCCGAGCGCGAGCAGGATCCCAACTGCTGTGGCGCCATTTCGCAGTGGGGCAAGGGATTGCTCCGGATGACGAGTTTCGACGTAAAGGCCGGCGCGCGCAGCAGCCTGGGTCGCGAGGTCGATCTGCGACTTGGTCAGCGGGCGGCTCGCCTGCAGCAGCCAGCCTGTCGGGAAGGTGGCGAGATCAAGCGCCCGCAACGCGTGCGGCGTGAGCAGTGTGCCCGGAGCGGAACTGCCCAAGGGCAATGACGTCAGCACCTGGATATTCGGATGGGTGAACTCGTTGCCGCGCTGCGTCGCCTTCGGCCGGTTCATCGGATTGAACAGCTGCCGACCGGCGAGGTCGGTGCGCGCCGTGATGACGTCGGCGTCCGGGCTGATTTGGCTCGCGGTGATGCCGTAGCGCGCGAGCACCTCCGGCGTCGCGACGTACAGCGGCACCATGTTGCCGAGCCCGACGCCATCGGGAGGCCGTTGCGTGACGTCGGCAAGCACGGCGGTCATGTAGCCGGTGGGCTGGGCGCCTGCCGACCCGGCTTGGTCGGGCGACACGGAGGCCGATCCGGGGCCGCCCACCGGAACGGGTGAGCTTTGCGCGTCGTACGCCTCGTCAAGCTGCAGGGTCGTCGCGTGCAAAGTCGCCGCGACGTCGTTGACAGCCGTTGTCGCCGCTTGCAACTGCGACGCCGAAAGCGGAGGGATCGGATCGCCCGGTTGGCCGCGGCTGGCATGCAGCACGAGCTGATTGGCCGCCAGGTTGCTTGCGCCCGCGGGCTTTTCGGAGGCTGCCGCGTTGATGGCGATGGTCGCTGCGATGCCGATCGCTAGGGTGATCGCGCCGAGCGCGGAGCCCGACCGAGCTTGGTAGCGCACGAGGTCGCGCAGCGCGAGCCGGACCGCAATCGTCGAATGCCGTCCCACGGCGGCGAGCAGCCGCAGCCCGAGCGGCGCCAAGAAAAGCAGCCCGACCGCTGTGGTGAGGGTCCCGGTGATGATGAACCCGGCGCGATGCCCGTCCGCGAACGCGAGCAGCACGATGCCGCCGGCGAGCAGGATGCCGCCCACCGCGGTGAACCGATGCGCGGGTTGCGGTCTGGGCGGTCGGCCCGACAACGCTGCCATCGATGACATCCGCGCCACCGCGCGGGCGGGCCACCAAGCGGCCGCGATCGCCGTGACGAAGGTGAGGACCATGGCAGCGCCGAGCGCCCACCACGGCAGCGAGAGCGGGTCGACGCGGCGTTTGATCGCCGACTGCAACGTCGGCACGACCGCGAACCAACCAGCCAATCCGACAGCGGCGCCGACCACAGCCGCGGTAGCGCCGACGGCGGCGCCGTTGGCGAGGACGACGAGGCGAAGGTGCCGATCGGTCGCGCCCAGCGAGCCGAGCATGCCGAGCGCGCGTTGCCTTCGCTGTGCCATGACTGCGAACCCAGCGACGGCCATCAGGCCGACGAAGAGCAGCCCCATCGTTGCGATGACCAGCACGACGGCCGCTACCGCCGCCTCGCTCGTGGAACCGCGGCTGGAGATGCTCATCCCGACGTGGCTCGGCAACCGGAACGAGTCGAGCGCGTGGCCGCCCGCGTTCAGCAGAATCGAGTAACTGCTGGGCGAGGTGGCCTGATCGGGCGCGAGGAGGGCGAACTGATCCAGCAGATTTAGTGGGTTTTCGACCAGGCCGACAACGCGAAGCGGGCGGCCGCTCGCATTCCATTCGCCGCCCAATTGCACGCCGAAGGTTTTCGCTGCGCCGGCGGTGAGCGCGACTTCACCAGCCGCGGCTGGGTAACGCCCCTTGTCGAGTCGCAGCATGACGTGGCCGTACGTGCCGTTGGGGTTCTGGGCCCGCACGTCGAGGCTCGCGACAGAACCGGGAACAGGCACCGCCTGATGTGCGATTAGCTCGGCGGCGCCGAACCGAGCCGTGAGCGCCGCGACGTCGGCGTCGATGCCGCGGTCGGAACCTGGCACGGCGACGATTGTGTTGGCGGTGCCGAAGGTTGGGTCGGCCTTTAGCGAGGCGGCGTTGGTGGTGACACCGAGGCCGACCACCGTCGCCGCGATGGCGACGACGAGCAGGGCAAGCACGAGCGCTTGCCTGCGCCACTCTCGCCGATACAACCGCAACGACCATCGGACGACGGCCCTGCGGGCAGCCGCGCCACCATGCCGATCCCTGCGCGTCGGCGGCCGCTCCTGAAGCGTCGCCGTCATGCTTGCCGACTCGGCGAGAGCATCGACTCCGGGCCCTCCGGCGGCGCCGTCTGATCGACGATGCGCCCGTCGCGTAAGAAGATGACGCGGTCAGCCCAGGAGGCGAGCTGCGCGTCGTGCGTGACTACCACGCCTGCGACACCGCGCTGGCACGCCGTCCGGATCAACCTCATCACCGCCTCGCCGTTGACGCTGTCGAGCGCGCCCGACGGCTCGTCGGCGAGCAGCACGTTGCGATGACCAACGACCGCGCGGGCGATCGCCACACGTTGCCGCTCGCCGCCAGACAGCTCATCGGGGAAGTGGCCCGCGCGCTCGGCGAGCCCCAGTTCGTTTAGCGCCTGCAAGCCGATCGCGCGCGCGGTGCGCACCGGTGTGCCGTCGAGTTCGAGCGGGAGCGTCACGTTCTCCGCCGCGGTCAGGCCGGCGAGCAGGTTGAAGTCTTGGAACACGTAGCCGATCGTGCGGCGCCGCAATCGGGCGCGATCATTGCGCGACATCGTCGAAAGCGGCGTGCCGCCGATCAAAACCTCGCCGCTGCTGGGTTGCTCGAGGCTGCCGGCGATGGTGAGCAGGCTGCTCTTGCCCGAGCCGCTTGGGCCCATCACTGCGACGAATTCGCCCGCGTTGACCGACACGGCGACGTTGCGCAGCGCGTGCACTTGTGAGGCGCCCTCGCCGTAGGTTTTGGAGACGTCGCGCAGTTCCAGCACGCTCATGGTCGTACCTCCGCCGTCTTCGGCGCCTTCGGGAACCCGGCTCGTACAGCCGGCCGCGGGTCGGTACTGGCCCGCTTGATCCGGCCGTCCGCCGCGTCAAGCCAGCGGACGACGGAATCGAGCCGGAACAACTCGGCGTCGACCACCAGCGCGAACGCCAGATCGCGATCGGCGGAGTACTCCTTCAGCCGGGTCCACTCCTGCATGAGCTGGATGAGGTAACGCCGGTGGCTTTGCACGACCTCGCCGACGTCGACCCCCGGCGTGTGCACAGCGATGAGCACCTTCATCACCAGCTCGTCGCGCGGCGGTGACGACAAATCCGGCGGAGTGTGCAGCCACGCAGCCAGCTCGTCGCTGCCCGCGGGCGTGATACGAAAGCCCTTTTGCGGACCGTCGTCACCGGAGCCGTCGGACTCGACGAGGCCGTCACGCTCGAGACGCTGCAGCGTGGTGTAGACCTGGCCCACGTTGAGCGGCCACACCTCCCCGGTGCGCGTTTCGAATTCCTGACGCAGTTGCAGGCCGTACTTCGGGCCTTCGCTCAGCAGCGCGAGCAGCGCATGACGGATGCTCATCGGACCAGCTCGGCGGTTATCATACTCGGTATAATAACCGGTGATCAGCATCCGTCAAGCTTCATTTCGAAGAGCGCGTTTCGCGGGCTGTCCCAGCAGCCGTCCCCGCGGAGCGACCTACTCCCACTCGATGGTGCCGGGCGGCTTGCTCGTCACGTCGAGCACGACGCGGTTGACCTCTCGCACTTCGTTGGTGATGCGGGTCGAGATGCGCGCGAGTACGTCATAAGGCAATCGCGACCAGTCAGCCGTCATCGCGTCTTCGCTCGAGACCGGCCGCAACACGATCGGGTGACCATAAGTACGGCCGTCACCTTGCACGCCGACCGAGCGAACGTCGGCCAGCAGCACCACCGGGCACTGCCAGATCTCGCGGTCGAGCCCGGCCGCGGTGAGCTCCTCGCGCGCAATCGCATCGGCTTCACGCAGCACCTCGAGCCGTGAGTGCGTGACCTCGCCGATGATGCGCACCGCGAGCCCTGGGCCGGGAAATGGCTGCCGCCAGACCAAAGACTCGGGCAAGCCGAGCTCCAGACCGACAGCACGAACCTCGTCCTTGAACAGCGTGCGCAGCGGCTCCACCAACGAGAATTGCAGATCGTCAGGCAGCCCGCCCACGTTGTGATGTGACTTGATGTTCGCGGTGCCGCTGCCGCCGCCCGACTCCACGACGTCCGGATAAAGCGTGCCCTGTACGAGGAAATCGACCGGGGCCTCGGCGGAGATTGAGCGCGCCGCCGCCTCGAAAGCGCGGATGAACTCGCGCCCGATGATTTTGCGCTTTTGCTCCGGGTCGCTCACGCCGGCCAGCGCGGAAAGAAACGTCGCAGACGCATCGACCACATGCAGCCGAACTCCCGTGCTCGCAACGAAATCGCGCTCGACCTGCTCCGCCTCACCCTTGCGCAGCAATCCGTGGTCGACGAAGACGCACGTCAGCTGATCACCCACTGCGCGCTGCACCAGAGCTGCAGCAACCGCTGAATCGACACCACCCGAAAGGCCGCAGATGACCCGCCCTTCACCGACCTGCGAACGAATCCGGGAGACCTGCTCGACGACGATGCCCGCCGTCGTCCATGACGGCGAAATGCCTGCCACATCTCGCAAAAAGCGACGCAACACGGTCTGCCCGTGCTCGGTGTGCCGCACCTCCGGGTGAAACTGCACCCCCGCGAACCGGCGCGCAACGTCTTCGAAAGCCGCGACCGGCGCACCGTCGGAAGCCGCGGTGACCGTGAACCCGTCGGGCGCGCGCGTCACCGAGTCGCCATGCGACATCCAAACCGACTGCTGGGCCGGCAAATCCTTCAACAAAACACCTTCGGACGCCGGTACGACCGTCACCTTGGTGCCGCCGAATTCCGCGAGGCCGGTGCGCTCTACCGTGCCGCCGAGCGCCTGCGCCATGGCCTGAAATCCGTAGCAGATACCGAAAATCGGGATGCCCTGCTCGAACAGCGCTGGGTCGATCGCGGGCGCCCCCGGCTCATACACGGACGACGGCCCACCGGAGAGGATCACGGCCGCCGGCTTGCGCGCCACGATCTCGTCGACTGACGCCGTGTGCGGCACGATTTCGCTGTAGATATCGGCTTCACGCACTCGGCGCGCGATGAGCTGGGCGTACTGCGCCCCGAAGTCGATCACGAGCACGGTCGGGTTGTCGCCAGCGCCGTTCGCGCCGGTGGCATCGGTCACTGAAATCGCCTTCGCGCTCGGGGATCGTTCGACGATTCTAGGGCTCGGGCACTTGACCGGCCGCCGAGGCGACCTGCGTCAAGGCCTCGAGCGTCGCCGACAACACGGGATCGTCCTGCGCGCCGGCGCGCACCGCCGCGAAGATGTTCCGCGCCGCCATTGGGCCGGCCAATGGGCGGAGCACAAACCCGTCTTCGGCGAGTGGCTGCGCCAGCCTGGGAACCAACGCGACCCCACAACCCACCGCCACGAGTGACGCCACCGCATGCCAGTCGCTGCTGTAGTGGCGAATGTCCGGCGTGAAGCCGGCCGCCGCACACGCCGCGAGCGTCACCTCGGCGCACGAGCTCTGCGGCGCCGCAGCAACGAAGATCTCGCCCGACAGGTCGGCGAGCGTGATGTCGACGTGACCCGCGAACGGGTGATCGGCGGGCAACCCGACGTCGAACCGGTCGGCCAGCAACGGAACCCGGTAGTAGTGCGGGTCGGTGTGCGGCGGCACGCCTCGGTGATCGACCGCGACGACGATGTCGAGATCGCCGCGGTCGAGCCGGGTGAACACATCGGGCGGGTCCATCTCAATGGCGGTCACCGTGATGCCCGGACGCGTCGCGGCGAGCAACTTCAGCGCGGGCGCGATCAGCCCCGAGATCGCGGTCGAAAAGCCGGCGACCGCGACCGTGCCGATCGTGCCGTCGGCGAACGCCGCGAGCTCCGCGCGCGCCCGCTCGAACTGGGCCTGGACGACGGTGGCATGGGCCAGCACCAATCGCGCCTGCCCCGTGAGCCGCACGCCACGACCGGTCTTCTCGAGCAGCGGCACCCCGAGCTCTCGCGAGAGCACGGCGATCTGTTGTGAGACGGCGGACGGCGTGAGATGCAGCCCGGCGGCCGCTGCGGTGACAGTGCCGCGCAGCCCCACTTCACGCAGGACACGGATTCGCCGCGGGTCAATCGTGAAGTCTCTGCTGTACACACTCATGAGTGAATACTAGATGGACCTGAACGGTCAGTACAGCGCACCATCGAAACATGTTCGCGCCCTATTGCCCCCGCCATGAGTCCCGCGTGCTGCTCGGCTTCGAATCGGTGATCGACGTCGAGCAGACCCCGTTCGGCCCGAAGGTGCTGCTGCGCTGCTCCTGCGGCGAGCTGCTCACCCACGACTCAGCCGAGCGAGCACCACAGCGCCAGCCGGCCGCCTAGTCGAAACCGGCGTGCCGCCGCCGCGTCAGCCGGTTAACGTGGTCGGACGTGCGTGCCTTTCCCCTGGCCGACCCCGGCGATCCCGAGGTCGGCTCACCGTTGCGTTTCCTGATCTGGATCGCCAAGGGCCAACGAGCCACCCTGCTCGGCGGCATGATCTTCGGCATCGTCTGGATGTGCGGCCAAGCCGCCGCGCCCTACGTCGTCGGTCGCGCAATAGACCGCGGCATCGCAGGCCACGACACCGCGGCGCTGCTCGCCTGGTCTGGTGCGCTGCTCGGGGTAGGGCTGATCCAGGCTGGCGCCGGCGTCACCCGGCACCGCTGGGCGGTCACGAACTGGATGACCGCAGCGTTCCGCGTCGAGCAACTCCTCACCCGGCAAGCCGCAAGGCTGGGTGCCTCGCTCACACAGCGGGTCGACCTCGGCGACGTCGTCAGCAGTGCCACTACGGACGCCGGTTACATCGGCAACGCCCTCGACATCACCGCACGGGCAGCAGGCTCGGTAGTCTCGTTCGTCGCCGTGGCGATCGTGATGCTGAACACCTCGGTCGAACTCGGCCTGGTGGTGTTGATCGGTGTGCCGCTCCTCATGGTGCTGATCGGGCCGGTGCTGAAACCCTTGCACCACAGGCAAACGCGGCTTCGGGCATCGGTCGGCCAGCTCACCAGCTTTGGCGCCGACACGGTCGCCGGGCTGCGGGTATTGCGCGGTGTCGGCGGCGAAGCGGAGTTCGTCGCACGATACCGGCGGCGTTCGCAAGAGGTGCGGCGCAACGGCATCGCCGTCGCTGCTATCGAATCGGTGCTCGACGCCGCCCAGGTGCTGCTGCCGGGCATCTTCGTCGTCCTCGTCACCTGGCTCGGCGCTCGCCTGGCCCTGAAGGGCACGCTCACCGTCGGCGAACTCGTGTCGTTCTACGGGTACGCCGCATTTCTGCTCGCCCCGATGAAGATCGCGACCGAGGTGGCGGAGAAGTTCACTCGCGCCTTCGTCGCCGCCGGTCGCGTCTTAAAAGTGCTCGAACTCGAGCCCGTCCTGCAAGAACCCGCGACGCCGCTGACTGCGCCCGACCACGCCGACCTCTTCGACAGCACCACCGGATTCACCGCCTGCGCAGGCGAATTCGTCGCGGTAGCGGCGGCCGAGCCGCACGAAGCGAGCGAGCTCGCCGACCGGCTCGGCCGGTACGCCGATCCGGCGGTGGGCGAAGAAGTACGGCTCGGCGGGACACGCCTCACCGACCTGCCGCTCAGCGTCGTGCGCCAGCGGATTCTCGTCAGCGACAAGGATCCTCGGCTCTTCGCCGGCCGGTTGCGCGACCAGCTCGACCCCTATGGCAGCAACACGAGCGCCGACCTGGCGCGCGCGATCGCCGCTGCTTCAGCGGACGACGCCGTCGAGTCGGTACCCGACGGGCTCGACGGTGCCATCGACGAGCGGGGGCTTGGCCTGTCGGGCGGGCAGCGGCAGCGGCTGGTGCTCGTTCGCGCGCTCCTCGCCGATCCGCAAATCCTGGTTCTCGACGAGCCTACGAGTGCGGTCGATGCCTACACCGAAGCGAAAATCGCCGATGCGCTCGTCAGCAAGAGGGCCGATCGCATGACGATCGTTATGACGACGAGCCCGCTGCTGCTCGACCGCGCCGATCGCGTCGTCCTCATCGAGAACAACCGCGTCGTCGCCGAGGGCAATCACCGCGACCTCCTCACCGACCCGGCGTACCGATCGGTTGTC
>Ga0157370_10002164_pt1 | contig 23981 bp, 22 predicted proteins | sample C35metaG_FD_113463 | JGI IMG/M metagenome (GOLD analysis project Ga0157370, IMG submission 113463) | Corn rhizosphere microbial communities from Kellogg Biological Station, Michigan, USA - C3-5 metaG | ecosystem: Host-associated > Plants > Roots > Rhizosphere > Soil | place: USA: Michigan...
CTTCTTCTTCGGCCACGCGCTGACCAATTGGCTGCCCGAGATTCTGCGTTTCGGCGGCATGGACATCGCGAGCGCCGGGCTTTGGGCGAGCGTGCCGGTGGTGATCGGGATCGGCGGCGCGTTACTCTTCCCCCGGCTCGCGATTCCGTCGCGGCGCATGACCATCCTCGCCGGCCTCTTCGCGGCGCAGATGGCGGCGCCGCTGCTCATCAATTGGGGGACGAGCGGCGCGCTCGTCGCGGGGCTGCTGTGCCAGGGCCTAGCGCGCGGCTCCTTGTCGATCATCGTCGTGCTCGTGCTGATGGAGCTGCGCGAGGTCGATTCCGCGCGCATGGGCGCGGCGGCCGGGCTTTATTTCACCGCGGGCGAGATTGGCGGCGTGCTGGGCCCGTTGACGATCGGCACGCTCTACGATGTGACCGGCAATTTTTCCGCGGCGCTCGACGCGCTGGCGGCGCTCTGCCTGTGGCAGCTGCTGCTGTTGTCGCGCCTGCGCCTCGCCTTGCGCTGAGGCCGCGGCGTTCTCGACCGCGGCGAAAGTCCTCGACAGCCCTTCGGGAGCGACCGGCTACGAGGTCGCCGGCGTATCCACGACGCGGCGCGCTGCCACCGCCTCGATCTCGGCTCGTACGCCGGGTCGCCGCTCCAGGAATTGGTTGAAATCCTTGCGCGAGAGCACCAGCAGATGGCAGTAGCCCACCGCGATCACATCGGCGTTGCGCGGCCGCGATCCGAGCAGGCCCATCTCGCCGAAAAAGTCTCCTTCTTTCAGGGCGACCGTCATTTCGCCGATATGGACCGCGACCTCGCCCGCGGCGATGAAATACATCGCGTCGGGCCGGCCGCCCACCGCCACGACCTTCTCGCCCGGAACGGCGAGCCGGGCGCGGAGCCGACGACCGACCTCGCGCACCGCCGCTGCATCGAGCGAGGCGAAGAGTGGGACCCGACCGATCATGGCGGCGAGTTCGAGGCCAAGATGGAGCGGCGGACGATGGCCGACGGCCTTGCGGCGCGCGTTCAACTGACGGCGTAGGTCGGCATAGACCTCGCCGCTGATGATCGACTCACGCAGCCATCGCGCATATTCGGCCGCCTCGAAGCGGATCGCCGCCCGTTTGAGCTGCCGCTCCCGGATCGCCTCGGCATAGCCCGAATACTGCAGCGACAATGCACGCAGCGCCCGGCTGACCAGCTCCTGCCGGTCCTTGATCATTGTTCCCAGCTTTTTTTCGGCATCGCCGCCCAGCAAATCTGCGATCGAACTCAGGTTGAACGCCGCCAGCTCGGCCACCACGTCTTGCGACACCATCAGGATCTCGAAGCGGTCGGCCAGCCGCTCGGTCAACAGCCAGCCGAGCCCGAATTGCCGGTGAAACCACAGCGCCACCCGGAATTGGAGATCAGGTTGCGTGAAGCTCTCAACGACCTCCTGATAACCGTCCACCCCGCGATCCCGGACCGCATCGATCAACCGGTCGGCGCGCGCCGTCAGCAGCGCCACCATGTGCTGCGACAAGGTCTGCTCCTCGAACAGATCGAGATAGAGTTCCTTTTCCTGTGCGCACAGCGTCAGCAAGCCGATCGACAGACGTTCGGGGAGATCGAGCGGAAGATCGTCGGGTGGGATTTCGCCCTCGGCATTGCCTGCCGAATTGGGACCGACATCGAAACCGACCAACCGCTCGTTATGCTCGCGCATGATCCGGCGCAGCTGCCGCTGGACGTTGATCCGCGACAAAGCGAGCACCCGGTCGCGCAACGCCGCCTCGACCGTGCTGAGCTTGTTCAAACCCAAGGCGCGCATGCCCACGCCGAGGGTGGTGGCATTCACAAGCAAGGTGAACAGGACGAACAGCGTCGCGAGCTCCGCGGTGAAGTCGCGGATCTCGGCGGGCAAGCGCGTGTCGCCGGCAACGACCATGGCGAGCACGATCGTCACGGCGCCGCGCAGACCGCCCCAGACGAGGATCGTCTTGTACCTCTGATCGACGGGTTCGACGAGGCGCGCCAATTCCAGTAGGGGCAACATCCCAAACACGACGAGTGCGCGCGCCAGCGTCGCCCCGACGACGACCGCCAGCAGTCCCCATATATGCAGCCAGCTGATCTGCGGCAGGAACTGTGCCGCCACCATGGAGGCGAGGACGAAAATCAGGCAGTTGCTCCAGAAGTCGAGCTGATGCCAGAGCTGCTTGAGCGCCGTCCACTGTCGCGGGTGCAGGTGCGTCGGCCCGTAGGCCGCCACCGTCAGGGCGGCGACAACGACCGAGACCACGCCCGAAATCTCGAGATAGCGATCGGCGACGACATAGCTGAGATAGGCGAGGCTGACCGTGACCGAGGCGATCGCCGCGTCCGAGTCCCCGAGTCGCGGCAGGACGAGCATCGCCGCGCGCGCCAATACGAAGCCGAATAGGACGCCGCCGAAGAAGTCGCGCAGGATATGCACCACCAGCCCCGATGCATCCGCTGACGCGGCGTGGCCAATCTCGGGCGAGGCGCGGGCGATCAAAAGCTGCATCACGAAACCGAAGGATGCGATCGCAACTGCATCGTTCAAGAGCGACTCACCTTCGGCCAGGATCGACAGCCGCTTGGGAGCACCGACGTCGCGGAAAATGCCGATCACCGCCGCCGGATCGGTGGTCGAGACGATCACGCCCACCAGCAGGCAGACGAGGATGTCGTAGCCCGTCGCGAGATGCAGGACGCCCGCCACCCCGGCGATGCAGACCAGTACCGCGACGATCGCGAGCAGCAGCACGGCCGACATCTCGTCGATCAGACGGCGTACCTCGATCGTGAGGCCTGCGGTAAAGAGAAGCGGCGGCAGGAACAGGGGCAGGAAGAGGTCGGTGCCCAGCCTCATCTCCGCCAGGCCTTTGAACGTGTCCCACAGCACGCCCCCCATATCGCGCCGGATCACGATCCAGTCGCCCAAGAGGCCGAGGGCGAGACCCGTGACGGCGAGCAGCACGGTGTGCGGCAGGCGTAGCCGCTCGGCGAGCGGGACCAGAAGGCTGACCATCGTCAAGACAATGGCAAGGGCCAGAAGAGCGTAGAGGATCGGCGTCATGGCCTGAGCCCGCCGCAAGCATCGGTCACGGACGGCAGAAGAATGAAAGGCGGCGCCAGACGCACCCGTTCCCCCTTGGAAGCGGCCGCGACCCTGCGCGGCGCGGCATTATGGCCGAAAACCGCGCACGAAGGCGAGCCTTGGCGACGCGCGGCACGTGTTGCGTGCCGGAATTCGCGCGCGGTCGACCAGACATGGCAGGATCAGAGGGTGAGCGTCAGGCCTTCACGCGCAACGATGGTACCGGCATAGGCGGCGGCGGCGGCCTGGGCGATATCGTCGAGCATGGCGTCGGTGCGGGCGGGATCATGATGGAAGAGGACGAGGCGGCGCACGCCCGCGCTCCGTGCCAGCTTCACGCCCTCTTGCCAGGTCGAATGCCCCCAGCCGCGGTGGTGCGGATAATCCTCGTCCGTGTAGTTCGCGTCGTAAATCATGACATCGGCGCCCGCGACCAGCGTCAGTACCGCGGCGTCGGGCCCTTCGGCGCAGTGTTCGGTGTCGGTCGTGTAGGCGAGGGATTTGCCTGCCCATTCGACGCGGTAAGCGGTGGCGCCGCCGGGATGGTTGAGGGCGGCGGTGCGCACGTCGAGGCCGGGCTGCAAGGCGAGGGTCTCGCCGGCGGTGAAGTTCTTGAACTCGACCGCCGCTTCGAGCGTGTCCATCACGTCGGGAAACAGCGGCGGCGTCATCATCAGGCGGAAGGCGCCGGCGATATCGCCATGCGCGGCGGCATGTCCGGCCCAGACGCGGAAGCGGTTTCCCGGCACATAGATGGGCGCGAAAAACGGGAAGCCGCAAATGTGATCGACATGGGTATGGCTGCAGAGGAGATCGGCTTCGATTGGTTGGTCCTCGGCGATGAGCGCCTGGCCCAGCGGACGCAAGCCGGTCCCAGCGTCGCAGATGACGCGATGCGCGCCGCAGCGCAACTCGACGCAGGCGGTGTTGGCGCCATAGCGCAGGGTCTCGGGCCCCGGGCTGGCGATGCTGCCGCGCACGCCCCAGAACCGCACCGTGAAATCCTCGTTCCCCGCCACGCCTGGCCCCTTTTGCCGTCCGTGCCGGCAATCCGTTTCCCGCCGGCGGCGCTCTATACCAGGGCGAGGGCGGTTGCGTCACCCAGGGGTTAAAGGGCGGCGCGGCGTGGCGCGCCGGCGGGGCTCAGCGGATGGTGATCTCGACCCGCCGGTTGCGCGGCTCATAGGGGCTGCGGCCATCAACCAGCGGATGTGCGGCGCCGTAGGAGTCGATCGTGATCGATTGGCCGCCGACGCCGCGTGCCGCGAGCGCATCCCGCACCGCCTCGGCGCGCTTGAGGCCGAGATCGTAATTGTAATGCGCTTCGCCGGAGCGGTCGGTGTGGCCGATGATCGCGATCTCGGGCGCGGGCCGCTGCCGGATAAGCGCGAGGATATCGGGCAAGACGCTGCGCGAGGCCGGCATCAGCTCATCCGTGTCGAAGCGGAAATAGAGGATCGTCGTCACCGGGACGGGCGGGTGAGCCGCGATCGCGTCGCCCCAATCGCGGTCGATCTCGGCGCGGCTGACGGCGATCGGCTGGGCGCGGTGGTCTCGCCCGGCCAAGGCAACGGCCTCGCCCGGCCGATCGAGCCGCTCGATGCCGGCATCGTTGCGGATCGTGACGGCGCTGGGCTTGCCGCTGTCGAGCAGCACGACGCGGCTATGGCTGCACGACGCGAGGGCGGCGGCCGCGAGAGCGAGGAGGAGGGAAGCCGCGCGGCGCCTCATCGATCGACCTCGACGAGAAACCGCGTGCCATGCACGCCGATCGTGCCGAAAGGCGTATAGAGCGCGACCGCCTCGGGGGCGAATTCCGTCATGCGGCCGCTTACCCACATCAAGCTTCCCTTGGCGAGGGTCGCGGCGAAGGCAAAGCGATGCACGCGCGGCTCGAACGCATAGGCGGTCATAATCAGCTTCGAATTGGGGCCGAGCGAGAGCGTCGTGTTGTCGATGAAGGTGACGCCGAGCGCGCCATCGCCCTCGGTCACGAGATCATCGCTCTGATGCACCAGCATGCCGATCGCGGCCGGCGCGGCATGCCCGGCGGTGACGACGAATGCGTGTCCTTTGACGGCCTTCACCATGCCGATCTCCGCTTCATACGCAAAGCCGGCTTGCGGCATCAGTGCGGCAAGCAGCAGCGTCGCCGCGAACGCTGTGCATCGCGCCAAGAGGCGAGGCCCGACCATCGTTAAGGAATGCCACACCAGGGTTATCGGCGCGTTACGCCCGGTAAGGGCGGCGTTATGGCCGTGGCCGAAAAACGGCGGCGTTCGCTGCTCGCCGCCCTGCCGCTTCACGCCTATCTATTCTATAGGTAAACGGCCTGATGGCGTGAGGGAGCCGAGCAATGGACAAGCGGACGCAGTTCCATCTCTGGTACATCGTCGCGGCGATCGTCGGCATCCTTCTGCTGCAGGAACTTTGGACGCACAATCAGCAGGTTGCGTCGCTTCCCTACAGTCAATTCCTCGACGATCTGAAAGGCGGCAAGGTCGCCGAGGTAAGCGTCTCGGGCGACTATATTTCGGGCAGCTTCAAGCAGGCCGAGAACGGCTATCAGCGCTTCGTCACCACGCGGGTCCCGCCCGATATCGCCAAGGAGCTCGCGCAATACGACGTCAAATTCTCAGGCTCCGTAGAGAGCAATTGGCTTGCCACCATCCTCTCCTGGGTGCTGCCGACGCTGTTGTTCTTTGGCGTGTGGTATTTCGTGTTCCGGCGCTTTGCCAATCAGCAAGGCCTCGGCGGCGGCTTCATGTCGGTCGGACGCAGCAAGGCCAAGGTCTATGTCGAGACCGACACCAAGGTCACCTTCGACGACGTGGCGGGCGTCGACGAGGCAAAGGCCGAGCTCAAAGAAGTCGTCGATTTCCTCAAAAACCAAAAGGAGTATGGCCGCCTCGGCGCGCGCCCGCCCAAGGGCATATTGCTCGTCGGCCCGCCTGGCACGGGCAAGACTTTGCTGGCGCGCGCCGTCGCCGGCGAGGCGGGGGTGCCGTTCTTCTCGATCAACGGCTCGGAATTCGTCGAGATGTTCGTCGGCGTTGGCGCAGCTCGCGTGCGCGATCTTTTCGCCCAGGCGCGCGAGAAGGCGCCGGCGATCATCTTTATCGACGAGCTCGACGCGTTGGGCCGGGCGCGCGGCGCCTTCGCTTCGGGTGGGCTCGACGAGAAGGAGCAGACGCTCAACCAGCTCCTCTCCGAGCTCGATGGCTTCGATACGCGCGCGGGCGTCGTTCTGCTCGCCGCCACCAACCGGCCGGAAATTCTCGATCCCGCCTTGCTGCGCGCCGGCCGCTTCGACCGCCAGGTTCTCGTCGACCGGCCGGACAAGAGCGGGCGCATCGATATCCTCAAGGTGCATTTGAAGGGCCATATCCTCGCCGCGGATGTCGATCCCGAGAAGATCGCGGCGCTGACGCCCGGCTTCACCGGCGCTGATCTCGCCAATCTCGTCAACGAGGCGTCGCTGATCGCGACGCGGCGCCGCGCCGACGCGACCTCCATGGCGGACTTTACCAACGCGGTCGAGCGGATCGTCGCCGGGCTCGAGCGGCGCAAGCGCATCCTCAGCCCGAGAGAGCGCGAGGTCGTCGCCTATCACGAGATGGGCCACGCGCTCTTGGGCATGAGCCTTCAGGGCGTCGATACGGTGCACAAGGTCTCGATCATTCCGCGCGGCGTCGGCGCGCTCGGCTATACCATCCAGCGGCCGAGCGAGGACCGCTTCATCATGACGCGCGAGGAACTCGAGAACCGGATGGCGGTGTTGCTAGGCGGGCGCGCGGCCGAGCGTGTGGTGTTCCATCACTTCTCGACCGGCGCCGCGGATGATCTTGCCAAGGTCACCGATATCGCCCGCGACATGGTGATGCGCTTCGGCATGGACGAGACTCTGGGGCCCATCGCCTACGAGCCCGAGCGGCCGAGCTTCCTCAACGCGCCGGCGGGAATGTATCCCTCGGAGCGGCGGTACAGCGACGCGACCGCTCGCGATATCGACGCTGCGGTGCGCGGCATCGTCGATCGCGTGTTCGGAGTTGCGGTCAGCATCCTGACCCAGCGCCGCAAGGTGCTCGATCGCGGCGCGGCCATGCTCTTGGAGCGCGAAACGCTCGATGAGGCGGCGCTGGCCGGCTTGCGCGCCGAGCTCGGCTCGCTTCCTTTGCCGAGCGCGGCGCAATAGGACGGCGTCGCTGCCGCCGAGCGCCCGCTATCGCCCATCGACGACTCGCCCCACCTCACTGTCCCGCGCAAACGGGGAGTAAAGTGGGGCAGTCTATCGTCGAAGCCCCTCGTCGACCTCAGCCCCCCTTGACCTCGATCTTCTTCTGCTGTTGCTGGGCCTCGGCCGATTTCGGCAAGGTGAGCGTCAGAACGCCCTTGGAGAATTCCGCCGCGATTTTGTCGCGATCGATGCCGGTCGGCAGCGAGAAGGAACGCTGGAACTGCCCGTAGCTGCGCTCGGACAGGTAATAGTTCTTGTTTTTTTCTTCCTTCTCTTGGCGCTTCTCGCCCTTGATCACCAGCATGTCGCCGTTGATCGAGACGTCGATATCCTTCTCGTCCATCCCCGGCAGTTCGGCGGTCACGGTATAGGCCTTGTCCGTTTCCGCCAGATCGACCGCCGGCACCGAAACGGTTTCCGAGGGCTCGAACATTCCGCGCGGCCAGGACGGGAAGCCGAAGCCGCTGCCGAAGCGGTCGAACAAGCGGTCCATGTCGCTGCGGAACGCGCCCCATAGATCGGGAACGCCGCTCCGGGCCGGGGCGCTCTTTTTCACGTCGATCGGGCTGGTGGTTGCCATTGCAGACTCCTCCTCTCTTGGGGTTTCGCCAAAGCAAATTCGCACGCAAGGAACCCTAAGCCTTCTGTCGCGACGGTGGTTTGATCTGGCTCAATGAGCCGTCGCAGGCGCCTTTTGCGTCCCGCCGCGCCGCCGTCGCAACGCTTTATCCAAAGACATGGTTCGAGGGGCACGGCGCGGCAAGAGGCGCTGGCCCCCCCGTGTCTCGGGCGCCGCTCTTGTGCGCCGGGCGCGAATCGCCGAAGATGGCCGCGCCGAGAAGAGCGAAAATCATCGGGAGGAGGCCGCATGCGCCGAGTGGGCAAGAACAGCTTTACCGAGATCTATTTCCGCGGTTGCAATCCGAGCTTCATCGAAACCTCCGACGGCTATGTGATGATCGATTCGCCGCAGCAGCCGATCGATGCGGTGCGCTGGCGCGAGCGCATGGAGGAAAAGGCGCCGATCCGCTATCTCGTCAACACCGAGCCGCATGGCGATCACATCGCCGGCAATGCCTATTTCCCGGGCGTGACCGTGGTCGGGCAGGTGAAGCTCAAGGAGAATTTTGAGCGCTATCTCAACCAGTCGGGCACGCTCGAGGAAAAGCGCGAGCGGATGAAGCAGGCCGATCCCGACAGCGTCTGGCTGATGGGTCATCCCGACTATCAGGACCCCAACGCGCCGAAGCTCACCTTCACCGAGAAGCTCACCCTCGAGCTCGGCGATCACCGTTTCGAGATCGTCCACCATCCGGGCCATACCGCGCCGCAGACCTCGATCTACGTGCCGCAGGAAGGCGTCGTCTTCACCGGCGACAATATTTTTTACAAATGCCGCACCTGGCTCCAGGAATGCGATCCCTGGGAATGGCTCGCGGCGCTCAGGGCGATCGAGGCGCTCGATGTCGAGGTGATCGTGCCGGGCCACGGCGATCCGTGCTCCAAGGCCTATATCAAGGAGCAGGCGCAGATCGTCGAGAACTGGATCGGCCTCGTCGAGCGCTTCGTCGATCGGGGCCTCAGCGCCGAGGACGCACTCAAGGAGCCGATCGAGGTGAAGAAGCAGGATCCCTATCCGATGGGGCAGAATCTCTTCATGCATGACGAGCGCTTGACCGGCCTCATCGTGCGCAACCTGCACAAGCGCATTCTCGAGAAAAAGCAAGCACGCGCCTGACGCGCGGCGCAGCGCGTCTGGAAAAGGGAGATAGGGCATGGGACAATTCGCGCTGGGCCAATCGGTGCCGCGCACCGAGGATCCGCGGCTGTTGACGGGGCGTGGCCGCTATACGGACGATTTCATCCTGCCGCGCCAATGCCACGCCTTCGTTTTGCGCTCGCCGCACGCCCATGCGGCGATCCGCGGGATCGATACGCGCGCGGCGCAGCAAATGCCGGGCGTTCTCGCGGTGCTGACCGGCGCCGACTGGGCGGCGGAGAAATTCGGCTCGATGGGGCCGGTGATGCCGCGAAAGCGCCGCGACGGCTCGCCCATGTATATCCCGCCGCGGCCCTCGCTCGCGCAGGACCGCGCCATGCTCGTCGGCGACCCGGTTGCCTTCGTCGTCGCCGAGACCATCGATCTCGCGAAGGACGCGGCGGAGCGTATCGAGGTCGAATACGAGCCGCTTCCGGCGCTCACCGCCGGCGAGGCGGCGCGGGCGGAGAACGCACCGACCTTGTGGCCGTCCTGTCCCGACAATGAATCCTTCTTCTACACGCTCGGCGACAAGGCGGCGGTCGATGCTGGTTTCGCCAAGGCGCATCACGTCACGCGGTTGAGGCTCGCCTTCAACCGCATCACCGCCGCGACGATGGAGCCGCGCGGCTGCCTTGCCGATTACGATGACCGGCTCGACCGCTGGACGCTCTATGTCGGCACGCAGCGTCCGCATCTGACGCGCGCCGACCTGGCGGCCAAGGTCTTCCACAAGCACGAGACGCAATTCCGGATCGTCGCCGGCGATGTCGGCGGCAGCTTCGGCATGAAGGGCAGCCATTTCCCCGAATATCAGCTCGCGCTCTGGGCGGCGAAAAAGCTCCGCCGCCCCGTCAAATGGATCAGCGAGCGCAGCGAGGGGATGCTGTCCGACGATCACGACCGTGATCACATCGCCGAGGGCGAGCTCGCCCTCGACAAGGACGGCAAGTTCCTGGCGATGCGCGTCAAGCAGATTTCGAATATCGGCGCCTATATGGCGCCCGGCGGCGTGATCTCGCCGACAGCGCATTTGGGCGGGCTTGCCGGCACCTATACGACGCCGGCGATCTACGCCGAGGTCTCGGCGGTCTTTACCAACACGACGAGCATTGGCCCGTTCCGCGGCTCGGGCCGGCCCGAGGCCTCTTATATTTCCGAGCGCCTCATCGACAATGCGGCGCGCGAGATGGGCATCGACCGCGTCGCGCTGCGCCGGCGCAACACGGTCCCGGCGAGCGCGATGCCGTTCAAGACCGGGCTCGTCTTCACCCTCGACAGCGGCGAGTTCGAGAAGAATCTCGACCGCGCGCTCGAGATGGCGGGCTATGCCGATTTCGAGCGCCGCCGCGCCGAGGCCAAGGCGCGCGGCAAGCTCCGCGGCATCGGCTTCGCCAACATCATCGAGCAGACCGCGCAGAGCTTCGGCGAGACGGTGATGGTGAAATTCGATCCCGGCGGCACGGTCACCGTCATCCCGGGCTCGATCTCGCATGGCCAAGGCCATGACACGATGTACAAGATCATTCTGAGCGAGAAGCTCGGCATCGATAGCGACGATATCCGCGTGCAGATGTGCGACACCGACATGGCGCCCGATGGCGGCGGCACTTATGCCTCGCGCACCGCCGTGTTGGGCGGCAGCGCCGCGACCCTCGCCGCGGATAAGGTCATCGCCAAAGCGAAGAAGATCGCCGCGCATATGATGGAAGTGTCGGACGGCGATGTCGAGTTCGCGGCCGGGCTGTTCCGCGTCGCGGGCACCGACAAATCCGTCGCATGGAAAGACGTCGCACAGGCCGCCTATGTGGCCGCGCGCTTGCCCAAGGGCATCGAGACCGGGCTCTACGAGACCTCGAGCTTCCATCCCGAGATCCCGAACTTTCCCAATGGTTGCCATGTCTGCGAGGTCGAGATCGATCCCGAGACCGGACAAACCAAGGTGCTGCGCTATTGCGTCGTCGACGATGTCGGCACGGTCATCAACCAGCTGACTCTCGAGGGGCAGATCCATGGCGGGGTCGGTCAGGGCATCGGCCAGTGCTTCAGCGAGCGCCTCGTCTTCGATACGAAAACCGGACAGGTTCTGACCGGCTCGTTCCAGGATTACGGCATGCCGCGCGCCGACGATATGTGCTCCTTCGAGACCGAGGAGAATCCGGTGCCGACCAAGACCAATCCGCTGGGCGTCAAGGGCGCAGGCGAGGCGGGGAATGTCGGCGCGCTTGCCGCGATCATGAACGCGGTGGTCGATGCGCTGGCGCCTTTGGGCATCACGCATATCGACATGCCGGCGACGCCCGAGCGCGTCTGGCATGCGATCGATGAAGCGAGGAGGGCACGATGAGCCATGATCTGACGGCGCTCAAAAACGCGGTCGGCGCGTCGAGCCCCATCGCAAGCGAGATCGTCACCGCCGGCCCCGCGGCGCGGCTTGCCGCCACCTTCGGCATCGCCAATCCGGCCTCGAAGCCGGGCGACGTCCTGCCGCCGGGCTGGGCCGATCTCTATTTCGGCGCGCTGCATCGGCCCGACAATATGCGGCCCGACGGTCAGGCCCTCAAAAGCGCGTGGCTGCCGAGCGTGCCGTTCAGGATTGTCCGTATCGGCGGCGACTACACCGAGTTCCCGGGCGATGTGAGGATCGGCGACGAGTTGAAGCGCGTCACCAAGGTCAAGGATGTCGCGGTCGCGGGAAGCGCCGAGGCGCCGGTGCTGCGCATGGTCCAGCGCAGCGAGACAACCGGCCCGCGCGGGCTCGCGATCGTCGAGGAGCGCGAATTCGTTTATTTCGATCAGCGCGGGCCGGCCGCCGCCGCAGCGCCCGCGCTGCCGGCGCCGGCGTGGCGGCGCACGCTCGATCCTTCGCCGGTGCTGCTCTTCCGCTATTCGGCGCTGCGCTTCAACAGCCACCGCATCCATTACGACCGCAAATACGTAATGGAAGAGGAGGGCGCGCCCGGCCTTATCGTCCAATCCTCGCTCTTGGGGCAATTGTTGCTTGAGCTCACGCGAACCGAGATGCCCGGCCGCAAGATCGCTTCGATCCGCCGCGTCAATCGCCAGGTGGTTTACGACACCGGCCCGGTCACGCTCTGCGGCGCGCCCGCCGCCGACGGCAAATCAGCCGCGGTCTGGGTGCTCGACCAAGCCGGCGCACCCTGCCTTCACGGCGAGGTCGCGCTTGCGCCAGCGTCTTAGAGCGTAACGCAGACTCAGCAAAAACCCGCTTACGCCGCCGCCGAAGACTTCGCGAGGGGGGCCGTCGGTCCTCTGCTGCGGCAAGCCGGAGCGCCCGCTCCGGTGGTAGCCGCACGCAAACCGGTGAGCGGAAGCCCAAGCCCGGTGCCGTTATATTGGCAGTTGAAGGTGTTCTCGATTTGGCGGAACGGCTCCAGCACCAGTTGAATCTCGTCGGGCTTCATGCCGATGCCGGTATCGGCGATGCGAATTTCAACGGCGCGATCTTGGGTGAGCCGCGCTGAAAGCGACACGTTGCCGGCACGCGGCAGGCAGGACGCAAGCACGTCGGCGACGACCGTTTCTTCCTCGCGCAAATCGAAATGCCCGCTCTCGATCTTTGCCATGTCGTGCACGTCGCCTGCCGTCGGGCAAAGCAACGCCAATTCGGAGAAAACGGCCTGCGGGCGCGAATCGCCGCGCCGCGGGCCGTGCGCACCCGCAATCCGCATCGGGCGGCGTGAGGCAGGCAGCGCATAAGCGCCGCAGGTCCCGAGTCGCCTCCGACGACGGCGCATATTTCCGCCGCTTTCCTAGAATTTGCGGGTGATTCCGAGCCCGCCACAGAAATGCCACATGGCCATCCAACAAGCCCATAGCATCCTCGGTGCGACTTCGCATAAACAGGAACCCGTATATTTGTAACGTGCAGACGCCCAGTGTGAAGCATGATTAGTACGCAACGAGTGGAGGTCGGCGCGGGCGCGCAGCGCCCGAGCGTCGCCCCGTTCCAGGTCCGAGGCAGGTTCTTCACCGCGATCGTCTTGCAAATGGCGCGCGCCCCGGATGCAGCCTTCTTCGCGGCGCTCGATACGATGCTGGCGCAGACGCCGCATTTCTTTGCCAACGCGCCGTTTGTCCTCGATCTTGACCAGGCGGCGGAAATCGGCCCGAACTTCGATTTCATCGGCCTCGCGCGCGACATGCGCAACCGCAAGGTCACCCTGATCGGCGTGCAGAACGGCACGATCGAGCAGAACAAGGCGGCGCTTCACGCCGGGCTCATCACCCTGCCCGGCGGCACCGACGTGCTGCCCGAGACCCGCAGCCAAGCGCCCGCGGCGAACGGGGAGGCAACGCCGAAAGCCGAGGCCAAGCCGGCCAAGGCGCGCGAGCACAAAGTGGCGCCGCTCCGCGAGGCTCCGATCGCCCCTTTGACGGGCGCTACGCTGCTCGTCACCGAGCCCGTCCGCTCGGGACAGCAGATTTTCGCCGAGCGCGGCGATCTCGTCGTCGTCGCCTCGGTCAGCCCCGGCGCCGAGCTCATCGCCCATGGCAACATCCATGTCTATGGCGCGTTGCGCGGCCGCGCGCTTGCCGGGGTCCATGGCGACAACGCCGCACGCATTTTTTGTCAGGGGCTCGAGGCGGAGCTGATCGCGATCGCTGGTCTCTACAAGCTCAGCGACGCCATCGATCCGTCGCTGCGGCGCGGACGCGTTCAGGCGTTCCTCGATAACGGCACGCTGTGCGTCGAGCCGCTGAAATAATGTCCACCAGCTGAGAGGAGAGATCGCAGCGTGGCCAAGATCATCGTCATCACATCGGGCAAGGGAGGGGTCGGCAAGACCACCTCGACCGCCGCGCTCGGCGCCGGCCTTGCGCTCCGCGGCAAGAAAACCGTCGTCATCGATTTCGATGTCGGCCTGCGCAATCTCGACATGGTGATGGGGTGCGAGCGCCGCGTGGTGTTCGACTTCATCAACGTCATCCAGGGCGATGCCAAGCTCAATCAGGCCCTGATCAAGGATCGGCGGCTCGACAACCTGTCGATCTTGCCGACTTCGCAGACCCGCGACAAGGATGCGCTCACCCGCGAGGGCGTCGAGAAGGTGATCGAGGAGCTGCGCAACGAATTCGACTACATCCTGTGCGACAGCCCGGCGGGGATCGAGCGCGGCGCGCATCTCGCCATGTATTTCGCCGACGAAGCGGTGGTCGTTACCAACCCGGAAGTCTCCTCGGTGCGCGATAGCGACCGCGTCCTCGGGCTGCTTTCGAGCAAGACGCGCCGCGCCGAGAAAGGCGAGGCGCCGGTCCAGTCGCATCTCCTCCTGACGCGCTACGACCCCGAGCGTGTCGCCAAGGGCGACATGATGAAGGTCGACGACGTTCTCGAGATCCTGTCCATTCCGCTGCTCGGCATCATCCCCGAGAGCCCGACGGTCTTGAGCGCCTCGAATGTCGGCACGCCGGTCATTCTCAGCGCGAACTCCAACGCCGGCAAGGCCTATGCCGATGCCGTGTCGCGGCTGATGGGCGCACAGATCGAGATGCGCGTGCTCGGGCCCGAGCGCCGCAGCTTCTTGCAGCGGGTGCTGTGGAGGGCGACATGAGCCTCTTCGGATTCCTGCGCCGCCCCGACACGCGCAGCTCCGCGCAAACCGCCAAGGACCGGCTTCAGCTCATCCTCGCCCATGAGCGGCAGGACCGCGCCCAGCCGGACTACCTGCCGCGGCTGCAGCGCGACATTCTCGGCGCCGTCCGCAACTACGTCGACGTCACCAACGAGAAGGTGCAGATGCGGCTGCGCCGCGGCGAGCGCATGTCGATGCTGGAGATCGAGATCGAGCTGCCGCCGCCGTCGCGCGCGCTCACGATCTATCAAGGCGCCGCGACGCAGAGCCCGATTCTCGCCCGCTGACGCCGCCGCGCGCGCCTGGCGGGCGCGCACTTTCTACCCGCGCAGCTCGGGCATCACGCGGCGGGTGAAGAGGTCGAGCGAGGCGAGCGTCTCTTCGGTCGTCATGTCGCCGAAGGCGAATTGGCCGACAATGTAATTGGCGCCGGTCTCGGCGACCTGCTTGCGCAAGGCGGCGAGAACCGTCGCAGGCGAGCCGGCGATGCCGCGCCCGTCTTCGGCAATCGCATCGAAATGCGGCGGCCGCGGATGGACGAGCGTGTAGTTCCGCCCGCTCGAAAGGAAGGTGAAGCTGTCATGCCAGCGGCGATAGGCGCGGCGCGCCAGGGCGAGCGCCGCCTCGTCGCTGTCGCCGACGACGATGAAGCGGCCGATCCCCATCAGCGGCAAAGCCTCGGCTTTGCGCGTCTCCTGCCACACCGCGCGGAAGCGCTCGAAGCAGGTGCGCGTCGCGGCGGGGATGTCGAGCTCGATGACCTTCAAGCCGCGCTTGGCGGCGCGCTCGGCGCTGCCGGGCGCGTGCAGCCCGTACCACATCGGCGGATAAGGCTTCTGATAGGGCTCCAGCTCCATCGGCACATTGTCGAATTGGAAATGCTTGCCGTGGAAGGTGAGGCTCTTCTGCGTTAGGCCTTTCATGATGAGCTCGAAGGCTTCGGTGTAGATCTCCTGCGATTCCTCGCCCTTCTCGCCGAAAAATCCCAGCTCGATCGGCGAGGAGCCGCGCCCGAAGCCGATATCGAGCCGGCCGCGGCTCATCTGATCGAGCATACAGATCTCCTCGATCATGCGGATCGGATGATAGAGCGGCAACGCATAGACCATCGGGCCGAAGCGCAGCCGGCGTGTGCGCTGGGCGATTGCCGCCATGAAGACGGAGGGGCTCGGCGCCATGCCCAAAGGCGTCGAATGATGCTCGGCGACATGATAGGCGTAGAAGCCGGCCCGGTCGTAAGCCTCGATGATCTTGAGGCGCGATTCGTAATAATCGGCGAGCGGCAGGCTGGAGCGGTCGAGATGATCGAAAATGCCGAATTCCATGAAAGTCACCGATTTTGTGAATCGCGGGACGATGAGAGGCGGGCTCAGCCGCGCTGCTTGCTTTGATAGGCGTCGCTCGCCGAGGCCGAGGCCGCGCCGGCCTCCTGGCGATATTCGCCGATCGCGGCCGCGGTCTTCGCGTAGCTCGCGCGGCGCAGCGCATTGGCGCGCGAGAAATGCGGCTTCACGAACTCGGCGATCAATTCGAAGCTGCGCAATTGCGCCGGCCAGGGCGCGAGGTCATTGCCGAAGACCAGCACCGCGCCGAAGCCGCCGAGCTTTTGCCGCACGCGTTCGATCTCGCGGATGGCGTCGTCGGGCGTGCCGATGATCGCGACCTGGTTCTCATGGGCGAATTGCGCGGGATTGGCGATGCCGCGCGGGATCGGCGGCGGCGCCGGCACGATGTCGTGCGAGTAGTCGATAAATTCGGGAAAGCCCCAGGACGCATCGGCGAACGCCTTCTCGCGCGTCTCGGCGATATGCATCATCAAGGTGATGCGCCATTTGCCGCGATCGGGCGTGTGGCCAGCCTTGCGGCACTCGGCCTCGTGGATGCGCCAATTCTCGATGTGATGATCGAGCACGGCGTCGCTCATCGGCCCCAAGGTCAAGACGCCGAGGCCATGGCGTCCGGCCGCGGCTACGCCCGCGGGCGAGCGTATCGAGGTGACGGCGATCTCGGCCATCGGCTCGGTGAAGCAGCCGACGCTCAAGCGCGCCTCCTTGAGCTCGAACCAGTCGGTCTTCTTCGTGACCGTCTCGCCCTTCATCAGCGCGACGATGGTGTCGAGGCTTTCATCCATGCGCCGCCGCAGCGATGCGACCGGGATCGCCAGCATGCGTGCATCGCTCGGCAAGGCGCCGGGCCCGACGCCGAAGATGAAGCGGCCGCGCGTCATGTGGTCGAGCTGGGCCACCGTCTCGGCAAGGGTATAGGGATTGTAATAGGGCAGCGACTTCACGCCGGTGCAGAGCTTGATGTATTTGGTGCGCTGCGCCGCCGCGGCGATCATCAGCTCGGGCGCGGCGACCATCTCCATCCCGCCCGAATGATGCTCGCCATACCAGACTTCTTCAAAGCCCAGCCGGTCGAGATGCTCGCTTAAGAGAAGGTCGCGCTCGAAGGCATAGGTCGGGTTGAGGCGGGTCGAATGAAACGGCGCAAAGAACAGGCCGAATTTCAGCGCGCCGTCGTAAGCCAGCCCGGTCATCTGAATCCTCCCGCTCGACCCGGCAAAACCTAGCGCCAAAGCGGCGGGCTTGCATCAAGAAGTTCGCGCGCCGCGGCGATGGCTCCATCGAAAAATCGCCGTGCGCGCATGCAAGGATCGGGGGCGGCGATCAATGAGGAAGCGGTGACGATCGCGGCGAGGAAATCTTTGTCGTGCCAGTGGGCGGGCGCTGCAAGCTGCGGCAGCGTCCGGTTCGTCGGACGCGGCCAGGGGCTCACATAGAAATAGGGCTCGGCGTAATAGGTATCGCCGGGGCTCATGCCGATGCCGACCGCGGCCGCACTTTCGGGCTCGCCCTCGCCAAGCGTCAGCAGAACCGCGATGTCGAAATGATGCGGCCAGCAGCGCAAGGGACTGAGGCGGCGCCCGACGCCGACGAGGCTGGCGCGGATCTCACGCAGCAGTTCGTCGGCCGCGCCGTACCAACTCGCCATTGCGGCGAGCGCATCGCGCTGCGCGTTTGGAGCATAAAGGCCGCCGGCGGCGATGGGATGCGGCGGCAGAGCATAGGGCAGAACGACGGGACTGGGCGGTTTCAGCCCCGCGCCAAGCGCGAGGCTGTCGATCCAAGCTCCCGCACTTGCGTCAATTGCGCCCTCGAGCGAGAACTCTCCGGAAAGCGCATCGTTCTCCAGCGCAATCAGCCGCAGAGAGTCGAGCGCCAGGCCAAAGCGCAGCGCGCCGCCGCGGGGCGTCGTCAGCGGCTCGCAGCAGAGCGCGGCGTGCACCTTGTTCCAGAGGAGGCTGCTCTGGCCGTCATCGGATTGGGGCGCGAGATTGGCGCGAGCGGCTTTCGTGACCCATTGCACGGCGTGATGCGCTTGCAGCCGCGCCTCGACGAGCGCTGTCGGCGTGACCTTGCCGAGCTTCCTCCAAGCCTCGCTCATTGCAGTCTCCTCGCCGCCCAATCAATCGCGCCGGGCGAAGCGGCGCAACCGGCGGTCGATGCGCTCGAAGATCAGATCGATGATGATTGCGAACAGGCCGACGACGATCGCGCCCTGGATCACATAGCCGATCTTGCCGTTGATGAGGCCGCCGATGATCGGCGTGCCGAGGCTCACCGCGCCGACGGTCGAGCCGATGGTCGCGGTGCCGATATTGACCATCACCGAAACGCGGATGCCGGCAAGGATCGTTGGCGCCGCCAGCGGCAGCTCGACCTTGAGGAGGAGTTGCAGCGCGCTGAGGCCCATGCCGGTGCCCGCGTCGCGCAGGCCCGCCGGCACGCTTGCGATCCCGGCGATCGTGTTCTTCATGACGGGCAGGACGCCATAGAGCGTCAAGGCGACGAAAGTCGGCGCGGCGCCGTAGCCGAGCGCCGGCACGGCGAGCGCCAGAACCGCGATCGGCGGAAAACTCTGCCCGATTGTGGCGAGCGCCTCGATCGCCGGGCGGAATTCGAGCCCCGCCTGCCGCGTTGCGAAGACGCCGCCGCCGATGCCGATCACGGTGGCTGCAAGGCTCGACACCGCGACGAGGGCGGCGTGATAGAGCCAGAGCGCGAGGAAGCTGTCTCCCGCATAGACCGGCGGCGTCGTTGCAGGAAATGCCTTGGCGAAAAGCGGCGCGAGCGCCGGCATGAAGAGGGTGAAGAACGCGAAAGCAGGCACCGCCCAGAGCAGCGGGTCGCACACGGCGCGCGCGAGGAGCGAGCGCTCGCTCACGGCGCGATCATATCGGCGAGCGCAACGGAGCCCGTGATCCGGCCGTTCTCATCGCTCACCGGCAGCCGATCCGTGCCGCGCAGCACCATTTGCGACAGCGCCTCCGTCAGCGTCGCATCACCCGGGATCGGCGTGCCCTCGGGCCGCGGCTCCGGGCGCAGGCGCTCGGCGACGCGGCGCTGCGCCAGCAGCTTCAGCCCGAGCGCAGCGCCGCCGACGAAGTCGCGCACGAAATCATCGGCGGGGCGGGCGAGAATCTCGGCCGGTGTGCCGAACTGCACGAGCGCGCCGTTACGCAAGATCGCGATCACATCGGCCGCTTCGAGCGCTGAGTCGATGTCGTGGGTGACGAAGAGGATGGTCTTTCCCGTCGCCTGGTGGATGCGCCCGAGCTCGATGCGCAGCTCCTCGCGGGTGATCGGATCGAGTGCGCCGAAGGGCTCGTCCATCAGCAGCACGTCGGGGTCCGCGGCCAGCGCCCGAGCGACGCCGACGCGCTGCTGCTGGCCGCCCGAAAGCTGATGCGGGTAACGCTCCGCCGTGGTGCCGGGATCGAGCCGCATGAGCGCGAGCAATTCGCGCACGCGTTCGGCAATGCGCGTCTCGGGCCAGTGCAGCAGCCGTGGCACGGTGGCGATGTTCTGAGCGATCGTCCAATGCGGGAAGAGCCCGATCGATTGGACGACATAGCCGATGCGCCGCCGCAGCGCGACCGGCTCGAGCCGCGTGATGTCCTCGCCCTCGAGACGGATCGCGCCCTCGCTCATCGGCACGAGCCGATTGACCATGCGCAGCAACGTCGATTTTCCCGCGCCCGACGGGCCGACCAGCGCACAGAACGCGCCGCGCTCGACGCGAAAGCTGATATCGGCGATGGCGCGCCGCCCACCATATGTCTTCGTCACGCGCTCGAATTCGATCGTCATGCTTGCCTGCCTTGCGAGAGCGCGATGGCGAGGGTTAGAAGAAAATCCGCCGCCAGCGCCAAAAGGATGGTCGGGATCGCACCGAGCAGAACGAGGTCGGTTGCGTATTGCCCGATGCCTTGGAAAACGAAAGTGCCGAGGCCACCGGCGCCGATCAGCGCGGCGACGACGGCAAGTCCAATCGTCTGGACGAGAACGATGCGCAGCCCGGCGAGGAAGACGGGCATGCCGAGCGGCAACTCGACGCGCAGGAAGATTTGCCGCGGGCTGAAGCCCATGCCGCGCGCCGTGTCGATGATCGCGGGATCGATGCCGTCGATGCCGGCGCGGGTGTTCCGCACCACCGGCAGCAGGGCATAGAGGACCAGCGCGACAATCGCCGGCGCCGGACCGATGCCGCCGATGCCGAGCGCGGCGAGGCCGGGTGCCGCCGCGACAAGCGCCGAAAGCGGCACGATCAACAGCCCGAAAAGCGCGATGGAAGGGATGGTCTGAAGCAGATTGAGCGTCGCGAAGATGGCGCCGGCGCTCGCTGGTTTGCGCGCGGTCAAAATCCCGAGCGGCACGCCGATGAGGAGCGCCGCCGCGACCGAGACGAGGACGAGGACGCCGTGGCGATCGAGCGCCGCCGCGAAGGCTGCGCGATGCGCCGCATATTCGCGCGCGAGGGCGAGGTTGGAGAAAATGCCGCCACGCGCCATGGCGGCGATGGCAAGGGCGATGAGAGCGACGACGAGAAAGCGCGCCACCGCCCCGGCACCGAGGCGGCGCAGCGCGTCGGCCATGCCTATCGCGAGGCAGAAGATCGCAACCCAGAACGCCGCGCCGAGCGAGGCGCGCGCGGCAGGGGGCGCGGTGCGCATCAGCCTGGCGGCGCTCTCGCCAGCGGCAAAGAGCAGCAGGAGCAGCAGCGCCGTGCCGAGAGCGAGGCTCGCGCGTGCCGTGTTGGGGCTCGCGCGCAACAGGGAGAGCGCGCCGAGTATCAGGCCGAGCGCCAGGATGGCGGTAAGCTCCGGCAGGCCGAGCGCTTGCCAGAGATAGAGCGGGCTGGGGCTGGTCAGGCGGTTGGGCGCCAAACCGAGAAATCCGGTGCCGAGGAAAGCGGCGAGGGCAATGAGGGCCAAGACCAGAAGGACGCGGTTGCGCGGCGCGTCGCTCATTGCGTCAGGCCTTGCTCGTGCAGATAGCGCTCCGCCACCGCTTTCGCGTCTTCGCCCTCGACCGCGATGGCGGCGTTCAGCTGCTGAAGCCGCGTCAGGGTCAAAGACCGGAAGATCGGGTCGAGGATCGAGGGGATTGCCGGGTGCTGCGCCAGCACAGCTTGGCGAATCACCGGCGCCGGCTCGTAAACCGTCTGCGCGTGCTTGTCGTCGGCGAGGACGACGAGATGAAGCGCGGCGAGCGCACCGTCCGTCGCATAGGCCATGGCGGCGTTGACCCCGGAAGTTCCCTCGGCTGCGGCGCGGATCGTCGCCGCCGTATCGCCGCCGACCAAGGTCAAAAGCTGGCCGCGCGTCAGGTGAAAGCCGTAAGCCTTCTCGAAGGCCGGCAGCGCCCCCGGGCTTTCGACGAACTCGGCCGAGGCGGCAAGCTTCACCCGCCCGCCGCGTTTCACATAGGCCGCGAAATTCTCGAGCGTCGCGAGCTTCATCCGCGCGGCGAAATCGCGCGGCATGGCGATCGCCCAGCTATTGTCGGCCGGCGCGGGCGCCAGCCAGACGAGGCCGTTCTCGCTTGCATCGAGCGTTTTCACCGCGTCATAGCCCTTGGCCGCGTCATGCCAGACCGGATCCGCCTCGCGCTTGAAGAAGATGCCGCCATTGCCGGTATATTCGGGATAGAGATCGATCTGCCCCGCGAGGATCGCCTGGCGCACGATCTGCGTCGGGCCGAGCGCGAGCCGGTTTTGAGTCGCGATCCCATGCGCGCTCAAAGCGGAGAGAATGAGATTGCCCAGAAGCGCGCCCTCGGTGTCGATCTTCGAGGCGACGACGACCGCCTCGGCCGCGCGCGCCGCTGGTGCAGAGCAGGCGAGGAGGAGGGCGAGAAGGCCGGCGAAAGCGTGTTTCACCGGCGGCAATCACCCCCAGGCCGGCGGGACGATCATCTTCGGATCGACGAATTTTCCGCGCTCCAGCACGGGCTCATTGTCGAGCAGCACCGTGCAGTCGCACATCGGCGTGTCGATGTGGCCCTTGGTGTCGCGCTTGCCGCCCATGTCGTTGTTGGGGCCAGTGGAGAAGAGGAAATTGCCGGCAAAGACGCGCGCCGAAGAATCGAGCCGGTCGGGCTCGTTGCCATGGAGGAGGATCTGGTCCCAATGCGCATGCGGGTGCAGCCCGAACCCGAGATGCGAGACGGCATAGGGATCGAGATCGTCGGCGCTGCGCTTGTTGCGGTCGAGCCAATAGGTGAAGGCCTTGGCATCGACCCCGCCCTCGACCTTGCGAATGAAGCCGTCGCGGATCTCGAGTCGCACCGGATTCTCGATCAGGCGGATATAGGGCAGGATCCAGAAATCGCCCGGCTGCAGCACGACAATGCCGTTGGCGCTGCCTTCATCGGGATAGTTGGTGATATGCCCGGCGCCCCATTGGTCGACGCGGCCCGGCTCCTCGGCGAAGCCATATTGGCTTTTGACCTTGAACTCGCCGCGCGTCCAGGTGAGGTCGGTGCCGGCATCGGAGAGCAGCCGGATCTCGCGCGCATTGCCCCAGCGCTCGGCGGCGTGCAGCACGGCCTCTTTGAGGCCGGGCGGCGATTGCAGCCGCGCCAGCTCGTCGGGCGCGACGATGACGGAGAGGATGCGCGTCCCCGCATCGCGCGCCTCGCGCTGCCAGCGGGCGAAATTGGGCGGCTGGAAGGTCAGCACCAGATCGGCGGCCTTGAGCGCCGCCATCAGCCCCTTCGCCTCGCCGACCTCGCGCCGCACGCGGGTGAAGTCGGGCACGCGGCTGATGCCGATCTCGTAGATGTCGGCGCCCAGCTCCTCGGCGGCCGCCATGCCGGCTTGGACGTAGTCGCGCCGCGTGTTGAGGTTGGTCAAGAGTACGATGGTCTCGCCGCGCTTCACCTGGCAAAGCTCGAATTCCTTGCGGAACACGCCGACGAGTTGCGCGGGATTCAAGAGTTGCGGACGCATCGTTTCGCTCCTTCGCGAGGTTGGCCGGTCGGCTCCCTTAGTCCTTCGGCAGCGGGAATCGCTCGAGATATTGCCGGTATTCGTCCTCGAGATCGATCTGCAAGGCGGCCAGCAGGCGCACGGTCGAGCAATAAGAGCAGATCGCGATGAAGAGGTCGATCAGCTTTTCATTGTCGAGATGCCGGCGCAGCACGGCGAAGGTCTCGTCGGAGAGCTTGATCTCGGCGGCCAGCTCGCGCGCCGCCTTCAACACCGCCTTGGTCAACGGGTCAAGCGCGGTCGGCTTGCCCGCGGTGTCGTCGGCGATGGCGCGGATATCGGCCTCGCTGACGCCGACGCCGAGGCCGATCTGCACGTGATGCGCGTATTCATAGGCGGAGCGCGCAAGATAGCCGACTTGCATGATCGCCATCTCGCGCAGGCGCGGATCGAGCTTCGAGCCGTGGCGGATATACATGGCGCCATTGTTCGACGCGCGCGCCGCGCCGGGGCTGTGCGCGAGAAGCTTCGACAAATTGATGTCGCGCATGATGTCGCGATGCTCGGGCGCAACGTCTTCTTTGTTGAGATAAGGAAATCGGGCCATCACATCCTCCCTGCGTCAATGAGGGCGATCGCTTATTGCTGGAAATCGGCCGTGCGTCCTTCGACTGCTTCCCTTCGCTGCGCTCAGGGTCGCGCTCAGGATGAGGTGGTTTTTTAATGCCATCTGGGATTTTCCTCATCCCGAGCTTGTCGAGGGACGCAGGATGCGCTTGCAGCGATCATACGCGACCATCCTCATCTTTGATTCCAGGCTCCAGCTGCGATGCCGCGAGCAGCACCGCCTCGATGATCGGCTGATAGCCGGTGCAGCGGCAGAGATTGCCGGAGAGGCATTCTCGGATCTGCGTCTCGTCGGGTCGCGGCACATCGCGCAGCAGCTCGGTGACGGTGCAGAGGATGCCCGGCGTGCAGAAGCCGCATTGCAGCGCATGCTTCTCGTGAAAAGCC
>Ga0157370_10002166_pt1 | contig 23963 bp, 26 predicted proteins | sample C35metaG_FD_113463 | JGI IMG/M metagenome (GOLD analysis project Ga0157370, IMG submission 113463) | Corn rhizosphere microbial communities from Kellogg Biological Station, Michigan, USA - C3-5 metaG | ecosystem: Host-associated > Plants > Roots > Rhizosphere > Soil | place: USA: Michigan...
AAACCATTGACTATCAAAGATAATGCGTCCTCCTTCGAGAGGCCGCGTTGCTGGCAGTAGAACATTTGCTCGTCGCTGATCTTCTAGGTGGTCGCCGCGTGCTCAACCAGCGCCGAGGGATTGCGCACCTCGATATAGGGCACGGTATGCGCGCCGCAGCGCGCGCCGATCAGCAGCGAATCGCATTGTGTGTAGTTGCGCGCGTTCTGCGCCTTGGGCTGGACGCGCACCAGGCCGCGATAGGTGTTCTGGCCGCGGCCCGCGGAAATACCTTTCGAGATGATCGTCGAGCTGGAGTTGCGGCCCATATGGATCATCTTGGTGCCGGTATCCGCCTGCTGCAGATTGTTGGTGATCGCGACCGAGTAGAAGGCGCCAACCGAATCCTCGCCCTCCAAGATGCAGCTCGGATATTTCCAGGTGATGGCCGAGCCGGTCTCGACCTGCGTCCAGGAAATCTTGGCGCGATCGCCGCGGCAGGCGCCGCGCTTGGTGACGAAATTGTAGATCCCGCCCCGCCCCTCGGCATCGCCGGGATACCAGTTCTGCACGGTCGAGTATTTGATCTCGGCGTCTTCCAGCGCGACCAGCTCGACCACCGCCGCATGAAGCTGGTTCTCGTCGCGCTGCGGCGCGGTGCAGCCTTCGAGATAGCTCACATAGCTGCCCTTGTCGCAGATGATGAGCGTGCGCTCGAACTGGCCGCTCTTCGCCGCATTGATGCGGAAATAGGTCGAGAGCTCCATCGGGCAGCGCAGGCCCGGCGGCACATAGACGAAGGAACCGTCGCTGAACACGGCGGAATTGAGCGCGGCGAAAAAATTGTCGCCCTGCGGCACGACCGAGCCGAGATATTTGCACACCAGCTCCGGATGCTCGCGCACCGCCTCGCCGAAGGAGCAGAAGATGATGCCGAGCTCGCCAAGTTTCGCCTTGAAGGTGGTGGCGACCGAGACGCTGTCGAAGACGGCATCGACCGCGACGCCGGCGAGCGCCGCGCGCTCGTTCAAGGGAATGCCGAGCTTCTCATAGGTCTTCAGCAGCTCGGGATCGACCTCGTCGAGAGATTTCGGCCCGGCCGCCTTTTTCGGCGCGGAGTAATAGGTCGCCGCCTGATAGTCGATCGGCGCGATCTTGAGCTTCGCCCAATTGGGGCTTTCCATCTTCTGCCAGTGATGGAACGCTTCGAGCCGCCAATCCAAGAGCCATTGCGGCTCGTGCTTCTTGCCCGAGATGAAGCGGATGATGTCGTCGCTGAGGCCCGGCGGCGCGCTCTCGCTTTCGATGTCGCTGACGAAGCCGTATTTGTAGCCTTCGCCCGTCAGCGAGCGGACCGTCTCGAGGCTGTCATCGGGTGACGTCATAATGAAACATTATCCTCTCTGGGCGCGACCGGCCGAGCGAGCGGCACGCCGAACGGCATCGCCATTTCGGCGAGCGTGACCGTGCTCAAGGCAGCGCTTACCGCATCGTTGATGCGGCGCCAATGCGGCCGGGTGGCGCAGAAATGGACGCGCTTGCAATCCGGACCATGCACGGTGCATTGCGTCACACCCATTGCGCCGTCGATCGCCGCCACCACCGCGGCGAGCGAGATCGCCGCGCCGTCGCGCGCGAGGCGATAACCGCCGGCAGCGCCGCGCGCGCCGGCGACGATACCGGCATGCGCCAGCGCCTTCAGTACCTTGGCGACGGTGGCGCGCGGCAGGTTGGTTTCGTGGGCGAGAACCGCCGCCGTCATCTGCCGCTCCGGATTGGCGGCGAGATGGGTTGCGATGATGACGCCGTAATCGGCGAGCTTGCTGAGAATGATCATCGAATGCCGAAGGATGTCCCTTCTGAAATTAGGACAATTAGGACCGCTGCGGTACGCAATAGGTCGGCATAAAACCCTAAGCTTCAACCCCCCGCAACCATTATTTTCACGAAACCGCGAGTCGCCAAAAGTAGAGGCTTTCCAAAGGATTGGAGGCCTATCGGAGCGGCCGCCGAGAGGATGTGCGCGGCTTTTGAAGTTCGCCGTCGTGATAAAGTAAATCTCGCATCACCAAACGGCGGGACTGAAAGCCGGCGGGCCAGTGCCGGCGCGTATTCGGGAGGGAGACGATGCTCACGCTTTATCACAACGACATGTCGGTCTGCGCACAGAAGGTGCGGCTCGCCCTTGCCGAGAAGACTCTCGCCTATGAGGCGCGCCACCTCAATTTGCGCGCGGGCGATCAGCAACAGCCCGATTATCTGAAGCTCAATCCCAAGGCCGTGGTGCCGACCCTCGTTCATGACGGGACGGTGGTAACGGAATCGATCGTCATCAACGAATATATCGAGGACGCCTTCCCGGCGACGCCGTTGCGCCCCGCCGACCCCGCGGGCCGTGCACGCATGCGGCTCTGGACCAAGGAGATCGATGGCGGGATTTTCGCCGCCACCGGCACCGTCAGCATGAGCGTCGCCTTCCATCATCAATACCCGCCCGAGGTCGTCGAGGAGCTGGTACGCCTGCGCGGCCCCGCTTATCGCCAGCGTTTCGAGCAATTGAGAAAGGGCGCCGACAATCCCGCTTTTCCCGATGCAATCAAACGGCTTTACAAGATGGTGACCGATATGAACGCCGCGCTCGAGCGCGGGCCGTGGCTCCTCGGTAAAGCCTTCACCCTCGCCGATGTGGCTTATGCGCCCTATCTCACGCGGCTCGATCATCTGAAATTTCTCGGCCTCATCGACCGCCATCCGCGCGTTGCCGATTGGTATGAGCGGCTGCGCGCCCGCCCCGCCTATCAATCGGCGCTGGCCGCGCAGTTCAATCCCAAATATCTCCCGCTGATGGACGAAAAAGGCAGCGAGGCCTGGCCGCGCGTGCGCGCGCTGCTCGGGCTTTAACGCCATGGCCTTGGCTCTTGCCGGCATTCGGGCCTGCGTCTTCGATGCCTATGGCACATTGTTCGATGTCGCCGCGGCGGCGACGCGCTGCAGCGATGTACTGGGTGCGAAGGCCGCGCCGCTGAGCGAGTTGTGGCGCCGCAAGCAGCTCGAATATACCTGGCTGCGCGCCGCACAGAACCGGCATGCCGATTTCTGGCAGGTCACGGGCGATGCGCTCGATTTCGCGCTCGAGACGCTCGGCCTCGCCGATGATAGGTTGCGCGAGCGACTCATGGCGCTCTATCGGACGCTCGACGCCTTTCCCGAAGTGCCGGCGACGCTCGGGCGATTGAAGCAAGCCGGCCTCAAGACCGCGATCCTCTCGAATGGCACACCCGCGATGCTCGCCGCCGCGGTGACGCAGGCCGGGATCGGCTCGCTGCTCGACCATGTCCTGTCGGTCGAATCGGTTGGCGTCTACAAGCCCGCGCCGGCGGTCTATCGGCTTGCCGTCGGCACGCTCGGGCTTGCCGCCGACGCGATCAGTTTTCAATCCTCCAATGCCTGGGATATTCACGCGGCCTCGGCCTTCGGCATGAAGACGGTGTGGTGCAACCGCACGGGTCAGCGGCGCGAGCGCTTGCCCGGCGCTCCCGATCGCGAGATCAAGACGCTGGCCGAGCTTCCCGCGCTGCTCGGGATTTAGGGAAAGAGCTCATGGATTTCGCTTTCTCGGAAAAATCGCTGCGCATCCAGGACGCGCTTCGAGCCTTCATCGCTACGCATGTGGCGCCGCGTGAGGCGGACTACGCGCAGCTCGAGGAAGCGGGCGTCTTCCCGCCGCCTTTCCTCGAAGAGCTCAAAGCCAAGGCGCGCGCCGAGGGCTTGTGGAATCTCTTCCTTCCCGGCTTGAAGCCCGACGAGCCCGGCACGCAAATGTCCAATCTCGATTACGCGCCCTGCGCCGAGATCATGGGCCGCCACGATTGGGCGTCGGAAGTGTTCAATTGCAGCGCGCCCGACACGGGCAATATGGAGCTGCTCCATCTCGCCGCGACGCCGGCACAGCAGGAGCGCTGGCTGAAGCCGCTCTTGGACGGCGCGATCCGCTCCTCCTTTGCCATGACCGAGCCCGATGTCGCCTCGTCCGACGCGACCAACATCCGCACGGCGATCACCCGCGACGGCGGCGATTGGGTGATCAACGGCCGCAAATGGTTCATCACCAACGCCGCCGATCCGCGCACCAGGCTTTTCATCGTCATGGGACAGACCAGCCCCGACCGGCCCGAGCCGCATCGGCGCCAAAGCATGGTGCTGGTGCCGGCGGACACGCCGGGCCTCAGCGTGGTGCGCAATCCGCCGGTCATGCACCAAGTGCATTTGAACGGGCATTGCGAGGTGCTGTTCGAGAATGCCCGCGTGCCGGCCGAGAATCTCTTGGGCGAGGAAGGCGGCGGCTTCGCGCTCGCCCAGGCGCGGCTCGGGCCGGGGCGCATCCATCATTGCATGCGCGCCATCGGCGCCGCCGAGCGGGCGCTCGAATTGATGATCGCGCGCTCGCTCGAGCGCCGCACCTTCGGCCAGGCACTGCACGAGCATGGCACGATCCGCGAGTGGATCGCGCTGTCGCGCATCGAGCTCGAGCAGGCGCGGCTGTTGGTCTTCAAGACCGCCTGGCTGATCGATCAATTCGGTACGAAAGCGGCGCGGCGCGAGGTCTCGCTCATCAAGGTGATCGTGCCGCGCATCGAGGTAGCGATCGCCAATCGCGCGATGCAGGTATTCGGTGCCAAGGGGCTGACCCAAGATACGCCGCTGCCCGACATCTGGACCCACGGACGCTATCTGCAGATCGTCGATGGGCCCGACGAAGTGCATCTGCGCTCGATCGCCCGCGCCGAGGTGCGCGCGATGGAGAAGAAGCTCGGAAAGACGCGCTAGCGGACCAGCGTCACGGCGACGCAGCAGCGGCGCCACCGTGACGGGGAAATTTACGCCGGTTCCTGGATATGCGCTTCGAGGAACCAGAGCGCCTTATCGAGGGCGCGCGAATAGGCGGTGAAAATATCGGCTGTATCGGCGTCGCCCGCCTCGTCAGATTCATCGATCGCCGTGCGCACGGCATTCGCCGCCTTGCCGTAGCGCTCGATCAGCGCGGCGAGGTGATCCTTCGATTGGTGGATATCGGTCGGATAGGGCGCGAGCGGAGTTGCCTTGGCCACGGCCTGGGTCGTGCCGAGCGCCGTGCCGCCGAGCTGGACGACGCGCTCCGCGAGCGTATCCACATGGCCGTCGATCTCGGTGCGGAACCCGTCGATCATCTCGTGCAGCGCGATGAATTGCGGTCCCTTGATGTTCCAATGCGCCTGTTTCGTGAGCAGCGCCAAGTCGATCGCCTCGGCCAGGCGCGCGTTGAGGATGTTGATCGAAGTGGTCTTGGTGTTGGACGGCAGATTGTTTTCGGTGCGGTATCCCGGCATGGCAGCCCCTCCTGCTTCAGGTTGATTTCAACGCGTGAGCCAAAACGACGCTCTCTAGAGATAGTATCCCGCCGTCACGCGGCAAGACTCGCCTCGCCGTCGAGGGTCGCGGCGACGGCATGGATCACGGCGGCGATGCGGACGGCTTGCTGAATCGCCTCGCGCGAGACGCCGGCCTGACGCAGCACCTTGTCATGGGAATCGATGCAAGCGCCGCAGCCATTGATCGCCGAGACCGCCAGCGACCACAGCTCGAAATCGGCCTTCTCGACGCCGGGATTGGCGATGACGTTCATGCGCAGCCGCGCCGGCATGGTGGCGTAGTCGCGATCCGACGCAAGATGCGTGAAGCGGTAATAGATGTTGTTCATCGCCATGATCGAGGCCGCGGATTTGGCGGCTGCGACCGCCTCGGGCGTCAGATGCGCAGCCGCCTCGGTCGAGATCGCCTCGATCAGCTTGGGATTGCGCGCGGCGAGCGCGGTCGCCAGCAACGCGCCCCAACGCTGCTGCTCGGTCAGCACCGTGTCGGTCAGCAAGGAGCCGAGATTGAGCTTCAGGTCCTTAGCATAGCCGGGCAAAGTTTCGCGAAGTTGCTCGACGGTCATGGGAATTGTCCTTCCAATTGAGTATGGCGGGCCGCGGGTGACGGGAGCATGACGCCCCGCCCCCGCCGCCGGGTTACGCGGCTTGCAAGGTCTCCTGCCCCTTCTGCCAATTGCAGGGGCAGAGCTCGTCGGTCTGGAGCGCATCCAGCACGCGCAGCACTTCCTGCGGGTTGCGGCCGACGCTCATGTCATTGACCGAAACGAAGCGGATGATTCCCTGCGGATCGACGATGAAGGTCGCGCGCAAGGCAACGCCATCGGTTTTGTCGAGGATACCCAAGGCGGTGCTGAGCTCGCGCTTGTGATCGGCAAGCCAGGGGAAGCTCACCTTGCCCAGATCCTCGCGCGATTGGCGCCAGGCGAGGTGGACATAGTCGCTATCGACCGACATTCCCAAGAGCTGTGCGTCGCGGTCGTCGAATTCGCCGGCAACCCCATCGAACCCGACGATCTCGGTCGGGCAGACGAAGGTGAAATCCTTCGGCCAGGCAAAGACCACCATCCACTTGCCGGCATAGCTCGCATTGCTCACCGGCTCGAAGGCCTTGGCCGGGTCGGTGCCGTTCACCGCCGTCAGGGCAAAGCCCGGAAACTTGTCGCCAACAGTCACCATCTCTCATCTCCCACAATTCCGCTGCGATGAGAGAAAGATGGCTCCCCCCCTTGTAATCGTTCTAATGAATAAATATGTTAGTTTTGATCGGAAAAATCGATGAGACCTCTCCCCAGCCTCCAGCAGCTTCGCTTCCTCGACGCGCTTGACGAGCACCGCCATTTCGGCCGCGCCGCGGCGGCTTGCGCCGTCACCCAGTCCACGCTCAGCGCCGGCCTCCAGGAGCTCGAGCAGCGCCTCGGGGCGAGCCTTGTCGAGCGCAGCCGCAAGCAGGTGATACTGACGCCGCTCGGCGAGGAGATCGTCGCGCGCGGGCGTCGGCTGCTGCGCGACGCCGAAAAGACATCGCCGAGCTTGCGCGCGGCGCCGCCGAGCCTCTATCGGGCCCTCTGCGGCTTGGCGTCATCCCGACCATCAGCCCCTATCTCGTGCCGGCGATCATGCGCGGCCTGCCCAAGACTTTCCCCAAGCTCAGGCTGTTCCTGCGCGAGGAGCAGACGGCGCCGCTCCTGGAAAAGCTCAATGCCGGCCAGCTCGATCTGGTGCTCCTTGCCCTGCCTTACGAGGTCGGCGATGCGGAGACATTCGAGCTCGGCACCGATCCGCTCTTCGTCGCCATGCCGCCCGGTCACCCGCTCGCGCGCGAGACGCGCGTTGCCGGCGATGCTCTTGGCCGCGAGAATCTTCTGCTCATGGAGGACGGGCACTGCCTGCGCAGCCACAGTCTCGAGGCCTGCCGCCTCGCCGGTCCCGGCCGCAACGAGGTCTTCCAAGGCACCAGCCTCAGGACCGTGATCCAGATGGCGGCCGGCGGGTTGGGGCTTACCCTCGTTCCGCAAATGGCGCTCGGCGCCGAGCTTCCCGCCAATGGCAGCCTTGTCGCGAGGCCACTCGCTGCCGACGCGCCGCCGCGGCGCATTGCGCTAGCCTGGCGCCGCAACTCGGCCCGCAAGGCCGAGTTCCGCCGCTTCGGCGCTTACGCGAAATCCCTGCTCGCAGAATGCGAAACCGCCAACGCGCCAAGCCGCTGAGCTCATCGATTTCTATTGTTCTTGTTTTGTTCTTATGATAGAAGACGGCCTGTTCACACGGAGGCCGCATATGGACCGCAAGCTCGACCTTCAGGGCGCTGCCCTTCTGCTCATCGGCTGGCTGGTGGCGCTCTATACGACTTTGAGCTGACGCTGCTTTTGGGCTAACGCTGCTTCGGGCCGAGGCTGCTTTGAGCTGACGCTGCGCGCCGCGACCCGCGCCGCTCTTGGCGGCGATGCGCTACGGGCGCTAAGGTCGCTGCATGAAATTGCTTGTGATCGAGGACGATCGCGAAGCGGCGGCCTATGTCGTCAAGGGACTGACCGAAAGCGGCTATGTCGTCGATCTCGCCCATGAAGGGCGCGACGGTCTCTTCATGGCAAGCTCCGGAAACTACGACGCACTGATCGTCGACCGCATGCTTCCCAAGATGGACGGGCTCGCCGTCATCGCTGCCCTGCGCAGCGCCGAGATCCGCACGCCGGTGCTGATCTTGAGCGCGCTCGGCGCGGTCGATGACCGGGTGAAGGGGCTGCGCGCGGGCGGCGACGACTACCTCGTCAAGCCCTTCGCCTTCGCCGAATTGCTCGCCCGCATCGAAGCGCTGCTGCGCCGCGGCGGCGCCGGGCCGACCACCACCAAGCTCAGGGTCGGCGATCTCGAAATGGATCTGCTTGCGCGCAACGTGCATCGCGGCGACCGCGAGATCGATCTGCTGCCGCGCGAATTCCGCCTGCTCGAATTCCTGATGCGCCATGCCGGCCAGGTCGTCACCCGCACCATGCTGCTCGAGAATGTTTGGGATTATCACTTCGATCCGCAGACCAATGTGATCGACGTCCATGTAAGCCGGTTGCGGCAGAAGATCGACAAGGGCTTCGATCGGGCGCTGCTCCACACGGTTCGCGGCGCCGGCTACCGGCTCGACGCGGCCTGAACTCCGTGCCGCGGCTTCTCAACACCAACGCTTTTCGCCTCGCCGCCGTCTATTTCGCGCTGTTTGCGACCTCGGTTCTGGCGCTCCTCGCCTTCATCTATTTCTCGACCGCCGGCTTCATCGAGCGCCAGACCGAGGCCACCATCGACGCGGAGATTCGCGGCCTTGCCGAGCAATATCAGGAGCACGGGCTCGCCGGGCTGATCGAGATCATCCAGGCGCGGGTCGATGCCGCCCGGCACACGCGCAGCAATGCCGACGACACGCTCTATCTCATCACCGACCCGCTGCTGCACCCCTTGGCGGGCAATCTCGAGAAATGGCCCTCGGCGGGCGAGCGCGGCAATGGCTGGATCGGTTTTCCGGTCCAGGAAACCCGTGGCAGCGTGACCGAGACCGACGGGGCGCGCGCCCGCGTCATCGTCCTACCGGGAAATTTCCATCTCCTCGTCGGCCGCGACCTGCACGAGGCGCGCGTCTTCCGCGAGCGCATCACCCGCACCCTCGGCTGGTCCGGTCTCATCACCCTCGCCTTGGGCGTCGCCGGCGGCTTCTTCATGACGCGCAACATGCTGCACAAGGTCGATGCCGTGAACCGCACCAGCGCCCGCATCATTCACGGCGATTTGACGCAGCGCGTGCCGGTGACCGGGAGCGGCGACGAATTCGATCAGCTGGCGCACAATCTCAATGTCATGCTCGATCAGGTCGAGCGGCTGATGGTCGGCATGCGCCAGGTGACCGACAACATCGCCCATGATTTGCGCACGCCCTTGGCCCGGCTGCGCTCGCGGCTCGAAGTGACCTTGATCGAAAAGCCCGATGCGGCCCGCTATGCCGAGGCCTTGCGCGACACGATCGCCGAGGCCGACAACCTCCTCGGCACCTTCAACGCCCTGTTGAGCATTGCCGAGGCGGAGGCCGGCTCGCGCCGCACCGGCATGGGAACCGTCGATCTCGCCGAGATCGCCCGCAATGTCGCCGAGCTCTACGAGCCGGTCGCCGACGATCAGGGCCTCGCTTTGACGCTTCAGGTTCCGGACAGCGTCATGGTACGCGGCGACCGTCATCTGCTCTCGCAGGCAATCGCCAATCTTCTCGACAATGCGCTGAAATACACGCCGGCCGGATCGGTCGCGCTCACCGTCGCGACCGTGGACGGGTCGGCGCAGGTGGAGGTCGCAGATTCGGGGCCCGGCGTTCCGGCCGAGCGGCGCGAGGCCGTATTCGATCGCTTTGTGCGGCTCGAGGGCAGCCGCAGCACGCCCGGCAATGGGCTGGGGCTAAGCCTCGTGCGCGCCGTGGCAAAGCTTCACGACGGCGCGGTATGGCTCGAGGACAGCAAGCCGGGCGCGGAGCCGCCCGGGCTCAAAGTCGTGCTGCGGATCCCGCTGGCGCCCGCCCCTGCTCTTTTACCCGCGGACGCCGCCGCAAGCCGCAACGCGCTCGTCGATACAACCGTTGCGGGCCTCGGCGAGCCGGCGCGCCATCTCGGTGATGTGTAAGCGCAGTTGCTCGCGGCTGATGCCGGCACTGGCGACGACCGGACCCATGATGTCGTCGGCAAGAAGCTCGTCGAGACTGGGTTCTCCTACCAACCACCGCCGCATGATACGCCCTCCACGAAAAACTTCCTTCACGATCCTTCGCAATTTTGAGCTTACGCGTTAACCGTGGCCCTTTTGTGGCGCGAAGTTCGGTCGTCATTCATTTGCGGTGATACTCATTAAGAGAAGGTTCACATCCGCTTGATTGGCGGCGAGAGATTGAGCGGATTTTAGCAAAGGGCGCGTCATCGACACGGCGAATGCGCAACGCGCAAAGCTTTCACCCGCGCCACGCCTTGGGCAGGCAGATTTTGACGCGGCCTTCGCCGACGCCGACGCTATCGACCTCGACGCCCTAGACGCGGCGCATCGTCGCGGCCGCTGCCAGCGCCGCGGCACACAATCCGCTGGCGAGCCCGGGCCATAGTGATCTCATACCAAGGACCCCTTCCGCCGCATTCCGTTGCCTTATGTTCCTGAGAACATATCGAAAATCCAAATGCACGCGTCGGCAATCGCCAATCTCGGCCATCTGCGTCCTCTTTACATATCGCTATATTTATAAAAATATAGCGTTATGATCACGATCCGCGCCAACCGGCTGACGACGTTTTCGGTAGCCGCCGACGGGGGCAGCGTCTCGATCGGTGTTGCCGATGAAACCGGCGCGCCCTGCGCGCTGGTGCTGCCAAGCGAGTGCCTGCAGGCCCTTGTCATGAGTCTCCCCGAAATGGCCGCGCAAACGCTGCGCCGCAAGCACGACGATCCCAATCTCCGCCTGGTCTTTCCGGTCGAGAACTGGGCGGTCGAAACCAGCACCGAGGCGCGGCGCCTGATCGTCACCTTCGCGACGGCTGACGGGTTTCGCGCCTCCTTCGCGCTTTTCGCAAATGAGCTTCTCCAGATCGCGAGCACCGCGCTTGGCGGCGAGGAAGCGCCGCTGGAGTGCGCGCTCTTCCCGCCTTCCGGCACCCATTAAATGTTGGAGGTTCGATCGATGCATCGACTGCACCGTTTGCGACAGGGCGCCTTGGCGCTGCTTCTCGGCATCGCGCTGGTGGCGCCAGCGCCGGCTTTTGCCGACGAGGTCCTTGTCTTCGCCGCCGCCAGCCTCAAGAACGCGCTCGACGACGCGGTCACGGCCTTCGACAAAAGCGGCGCCTTGGTCAAAGTCTCCTATGCGGCGAGCTCGGCGCTCGCCAAGCAGATCGAGAACGGCGCCCCGGCCGATATTTTCATCTCGGCCGATCTCGACTGGATGAACGAGGTGGCCAAGCACAATTTCATCCAGCCGGCGACGCGCAAGAATTTGCTGGGCAACGTGCTGGTGCTGGTGGCGCCGGTCGACAACAAGACGAAGGTCGAGATCAAGCCCGGCTTTCCCTTGGTGAAGCTCCTCGGCGACGGGCATCTCGCCATGGCCGATCCTGCTGCCGTGCCGGCCGGAAAATACGGCAAGGCGGCGCTCGAGGAGCTCGGCGTCTGGAGCGCGGTCGAGCCGCGCGTGGCGCGCGCGGAGGATGTGCGCGCCGCGCTGCTCTATGTCTCGCGCAAGGAAGCGCCTTACGGCATCGTCTATCAGACCGACGCGGCGGCCGATAAGGGCGTGCGAGTCGCCGGCGTCTTTCCGCCCGATACCTATCCGCCGATCATCTATCCGATCGCGCTGACTGCGGCGAGCAAGAACCCCGACGCGAAGAAGCTCCTGGCCTTTCTCGAATCGCCGGAAGCAAAACCGTTCTTCGAGAAGCAGGGCTTCGCGGTCTTGAAATAGCCGTCAGCGGCTGAGGCGCGTGCGCTTGGCGGCGCCGCGCGGCTGAGGCCGGGTGGCGCGCGCGAGAAAGGCGAGATGCGTCTTGCCGGCGCGCGCGGCGCTTGCCTCGATCGCGCGATAGCGCCGCAACATGTCCTGGCCGAAGGCCGTCAGCACGGCGCCGCCGCCGTGCGTGCCCCCAAGCTTGGTCGTCACCACCTTGCGGCGGAAGCCCTGGTTCATCTGCTCGATCAGCATCCAAGCGCGGCGATAGGACATGCCGAGCGCGCGCCCGGCGCTCGAGATCGAGCCGGTCTCCGCCACGGCTTCGAGGAGACGCATCTTGCCGGGTCCGACCGATTGCCCAGGCGCGAGATCGATGCGCAAGGTGAGACGCGGCGGCATTGTCCGCTCTGCCCGTCGCCCTACTCGGCCGCCGCGGCGGCTTCGTCGGGCTGGCGGAAAGCCTCGAGGCGCGGCAGCACCTCCTTCGAAAAGAGCGTGAGGTTCTCGACCGTGTCCTCATGCGACATGAAGCCGGCATGGCTCATCGAGAGAAGATTGCCCATGCCGCCGCAATGGCCGCAGAAATCGACGATCTGGTCATAGACCTGGTCGGGCGTGCCGCAGAACATGATCCCGGCATCGATCAGGTCCTGGACGCTGCCGGTCATCATGTTGATCGCGCGGCCGTCCTTCGTAAAGCTGCGTGCCGGCGGCCGGCCCGCGGCCTTCATGAGCTGCACATTGGCGTCGACCGAGATGAAACCCGGCGGATTGCGGAAGGGCGCGGGCGTGAAGGGCAAGGTGCGCAAGTAATCGGCGACGAGCTCGCCGCGCCGGCGCGCCTCGGCCTCGGTCTCGCCCACGGCCATCAGGCCGAGATAGGCGAAGCGGTCGGGCGGCGGCGAGCGGCGATGCGTCTCGCGATAGGCCGCGCGATAGGTGTCATAGAGCGCGCGCGTCGCATAGCCGGTGCCGAGCGTCGCCATGGTATAGCCCTTCTGCCCCAGCCGCACCGCGTTGTGCTTGCTGCCGGTCGTGCTCCAGACCGGCGGATGCGGCTGCTGGTACGGGCGCGGCCAGATATTCACCTGGCGATAATGGAAATTCTCGCTCTCCCAGTTGAACGGGCCGTCATGGCTGGTCATCGCCTTGATGATGAAGTCATGCGCCTCCCAGAACCGCTCTTCGACGCCGACCGGATTGGCGTTGGAGGGGCTGAATTCCGAGGGGACGCCTTTGACGAAGCCCATTTCCAGCCGGCCGCGCGAGACCACGTCGATGGTCGAAAGCTCTTCCGCCGCGCGCAGCGGATCGGGACGATGGGCGAGCGGATAGCCGAGCACGAGGAGCCGCGCCCGCTTGGTGATGCGCGCGAGGATCGACAGCGTCACCACCACGGTCGAAGCCATGCAGGTGGCCGTGCTGTGATGCTCGTTGACCATGATGTTGAAGCCCAGCTCGTCGGCGAGCTGCCACTCGTCGTAGTAGCGATGGAGGAGATCGCCGGCGAGCTTCGGGTCGAGCCGCTTGTTCGGGATGGTGATGCGGAGCGCGCCGCCGTGATCCTTCCAGGCCGGGGAATAGGGCTGCTCGGTGAAATGAAACACCTTCATGGCGCCGAACGCTCCTTTTCCTCGATGAAGCCCAACACCGCGCGCGCGAATTCCTCCGGACGCTCGACATGCGGGAAATGCCCGGCACGCTCGATGGTCGCAAAGTGGGCATTGGCAAGCGCGGCGCAATAGGCGCGGCCGTAATCGGGCGAAACGATGCGATCCTCGGCACCCCAGAGCACGAGGCTCGGGATGCGGATGCGATGCAGCCGGCCTTTGAGCTTCGGGTCGTGCATATAAGGCCGCCAGCCATAGAGCGAGGTCGCTTCGCGCGCCCGCGCCAGCGCATAGAGCGTTTCCTCGGGCAGCTTGCTCACATCGCGCTCGGCGAATTGCTGATCGCAATAGATCACTTTCGCCAGGTCGGCTTCGGTGACGAAATACATATCGAAGATATCGCGCGTCTCGCGGTCGCCGATTTTGATGCCGAAAGCATCGACCAGGACCATTTTCCGGAAATGCGCGGTCGTCTTCACCGCGATCGCGGTGGCGATCCAGCCGCCGATCCCCGCCCCCACCACCGCCGCGTCGCGCAGATCGAGCGCCTCGAGCAGATCGAGATAGAGATAGGCGATATCGTCGATGGTGTTGAAGCCCGGCGGCAGCTTCGCTTTGCCATAGCCTGGATGGGTCGGCGCGATCACCTGCGCCGATCGGCTGAGGAGCTCGAGCGCCGGCTCGGCGCGGTCGAAACCGATCTCGGGATGAAGGAAGAGCAGCGGCTTGCCGCTGCCGCGACAGTCAATCTCGATTTCGATGCCGTTGATTTCGACGGTGGAATGTCCCGGGGCGAGCTTCATGCGCCGATCCGCTTCCGGGCCTCTCGCAGCCTCATTCTCTGCTCCTACCGATACCGGGCGTCATTCTCACCAATCCCGCTCAAGGGTCAACAGCGGTCGAGAGACAACGCTGTGCTTTCGCCAGGGTTCACTCGGCCGCCGCCTTGGCGGAGGCGGTCTCGCTGTCGAGAAGCTGCGCCACGAGGCGCCGCGCCTGGACGCCGCCCCAATCGGCATGGACATTGACGGTTGGCGCTGCGGGATCGAGCGCGATGCAGGTCTGCTGCGCCTCGAGGATGTCCTTGTCCTCGTTGAAGGCGTCGATGGTGACCTTGGTCAGGAACGCATCGACCTGCTTGTCGCCCAGCTGATAGTCGCGGCAGCTCGCCCAGAAATAATGCGTACTCGCTTCGGTTTCGGGCGTGCAGGCGTTGAGGATGATGAGCCGCAGCGCGCGCGGCTCGGGTTTGTGCGGCGCGACCTCGGTGGTCGTCACCGCGATCGCGACCTGGCAGGGCGGCCTGAAATCGATGGTCTTCTCCAAGACCGAGCGCTCGGCGAGGCCTTGCTTCAGATTGTGCGGGGCGGTCACCACCTCGGTGGGCGTGCGTACCACCCGGACGACATCGTCGCCGCGCTCGAATTGGAGCTCAGCCCGGCTGTCATCGGTGCCGATGGTCTTGGCGTGAACGATGCCGACATGGGAGAGGTCGATCAGATTCTCGACCACCAGCAGATAATGCGCCGCGATCGGCAAGCGGCCGCGCACCGCGGTCCAGCCCGGATCGTGGTTCTGATGGAAATCGGGGATGAGCGCGGGATCGGCCTTGGCACGCTCGCCCATCCAGATCCAGAGATAGCCATGGCGCTCGATGAGCGGATAGGCACGCACGCCGAGGCTCGGCGGCACGCGGTCCTGGCCGGGGATGCGCACGCAGGCGCCGCTCGCATCGAAAGTGAAGCCGTGATAGCCGCATTGCAGCCTATCGCCCAAAAGCTTGCCCTTGGACAAGGGCGCGCGGCGATGGCAGCAGCGATCCTCCAGCGCGACGGCCACGCCGTCCTCGCGGCGGAACAGCACGACCGGCTCGCCGAGCAGCAGCCGCGCCAGCGGCGTACGGCCGACTTCCTCGGTCCAGGCCGCGACATACCAGGCGTCTCTCAAGAACTTGCCCGACATTTCATTCCCCGGAGCGATAATTTCCGGCTCATTCTAGCAAATCCGATTGCGGCGGGGCACCTCTCTGCGGCATAGCTCTGGGATAGATTAAGGGAGGGGTTCACCCATGGAAGAGCGCGTTACGTTCCAATCGGCCGGTCTCAAGATCAACGGCACGTTGCATCTCCCCCCGGGCACGCGGCCGGGCGAGCGCCGGCCCGCCTTTATGGTGCTGCACGGCTTCGGCTCCAACAGCTCCAGCAGCAATTGTGTACTGCCCTGCCAGATGCTGGCCGAATGGGGCTATGCGGCGCTGCGCTTCGATTTCCGCGGCTGCGGCGAGAGCGAGGGCAAGCGCGCCAACACGATCTGTTTGGAGCAGGTCGAGGATACGAGCGCGGCGCTGAGCTTCCTGCAAACCCGCGCGGAGATCGATCCCGCCCGGATCGCGGTGGTGGGATCAAGCTTCGGCGCGGCGGTCGCGGTCTATACCGGCGGGGTCGACAACCGGGTCGCAGCGGTGATCTCCTCGGGCGGCTGGGGCAATGGCGAAAAGAAGTTCCGCAAGCAGCATGAATCGGACGCGGCGTGGAAGAAATTCACCGAGATGATGGCGCGCGGCAAGGCGGAGCGCGCGGGCGGCAAGTCAATGATGGTGCCGCGCTATGACATCGTGCCGATTCCGGAGCATCTGCGCACAAATCTCGCGAAGAACTCCATCATGGAGTTCACTTTCGACACGGTCGACAGCATGTTCAATTTCCGCGCCGATGACGTGGTCGGCAAGATCGCGCCGCGGCCCCTGCTCCTGCTACATTCCTCGAATGATTCGGTGACGCCGACCGAGCAGTCGATCGGGCTCTTCGAGCATGCCGGCAAATCGACCACCGAGCTTCACCTTTTGAACGATGTCGACCATTTCATGTTCTCGGAGGAGAACACTCGCGTCATCGCCTTGATCCGCGAGTGGCTCGACAAGTATTTCCCTGTGCGGCGTTAGCGCTATACATCTGATGTTCAATTCAGTTGCTCCCATCGTCATTCCGGCCGAAGCGAAGCGCAGAGCCGGAATCCAGGGGTTACAGACACTGCATTCACCCTGGATGCCCGCTTTCGCGGGCATGACGAATGGGAACATACCGTTAGAGTCACTACACTAGGATGGCCGAAGGTGTGACCGTCACAGCGGAGCAGCTCGCCGTTCTGGCCGAGGCGATCTTTACCGCCAAGGGCATGGCGCGCGAGCATGCGAGGACCGTCGCCGAGGTTCTCGTCTGGGCCGATTTGCGTGGCGCGCCGTCCCATGGCGTGCAGCGCATCCCGCGCTACATCGAGATCATCGAGGCCGACGAGATGAATCTCCGGCCGCAGATGACGATCGCGAAGGAGCTGCGCGGCGCGGTGCTGATCGATGCCGATCGTGCGCCCGGCCAAGTCTCGATGAGCTTTGCCGCCGCCGAGGCCGCGCGCAAGGCGAAGGAGAGCGGCATCGGCCTGGCGCTGGTCCGCCGCACCACGCATACGGCGGCGCTCGGTTTCTACACGCGGCTCGCGGCGCTTCAAGGCATGGCGGCGCTGGCGGGCTCGGCCTCTTGGCCCAACATGATCTATCACGGCGCGCGCGACGCCGGGGTCGCGACCAACCCGCTGTCGATCGCCGTACCGCGCGGCCGGGGCGAGTCGATGATCCTCGACATGGCGACGGGCGTCGTCGCGCTCGGCAAGATCGTCCACGCGGCGCGCAGTGGCAAAGCGATCCCCGAAGGCTGGGCGCTCGACAAGGACGGCCAGCCGACGACCGACCCGAAGAGTGCCGCCTTTCCCCTGCCGCTCGGCGGGCCGAAAGGATCGGGGCTTGCGCTGATGATCGAGTGCATCGCGAGTCTCATCACCCAGAACCCACTCATCGCCGAAACGCTCGAAGGAACCGCGGAAGGCAAGAAGCACCGCCAGAACGCGTTTCTCATCGCGATCGACATCGCTGCTTTCGGCGCGCTCGATCTCTTCGCATCGAGCCTCGAGCGCACCATCGCCGACCTCAAGGCGCTGCCGCGCCAGGACGGCATCGCCGAGATCCTGATGCCGGGCGAGCGCGGCGAGCGCGAAGCGGTGAGGCGTCGCCGCGACGGGATGGCGATTCCGGCGGCGACCTGGGCCGAGATCGGCCGCGTCGCCGCCCGCTTCGGCGTGGCGATGCCCTAACGCCGCTACCCCGCTTATGTCTCCGCGGCGACGGCCCTGCACCGGGATAGGGCAAGGCGTTTTCTTGCCCGATGCGGCAAACCCGTCTAGAAAATGACGCAACGGGGTGTAGCGCTCAGAAAGGAAAGCCATGGCGACCGCAACGACAGTTCCGGCCGGCGAGGATCGTTATCAAATCGCGGCCCGGATCGAGCGGCTTCCCTTCTCGCGCTGGCACTTGCGGATGGGCGCCATCGTCTCGACCGGCTGGTTCTTCGACGGATTCGACGCTCTCGCCATCGCCTATGTGCTGCCGGCGCTGGTGCAGCACTGGCACATGACCTTCGCGACCGCCAGCACGCTGATCAGCGCCGGCTATGTCGGCCAGCTCATCGGCTCGATCCTCTTTGGCTGGCTCGGCGAGCGCTACGGGCGCGTGCCGATTTTCCGCTACACGCTCATCCTCTACACGGTGATGAGCATCGCCTGCGCGTTTGCGTGGGACTACCAGTCGCTTCTGTGGATGCGCGCGATCCAAGGCCTCGGTCTTGGCGGCGAGATTCCGATCATGGCGAGCTATATCGGCGAATTCGCCAAGGCCTCGCATCGCGGCCGCTACGGGCTCGGCTTCCAGCTCTGGTTCTCGATCAGTTTCATCTTCGTCTCGGTGATCGCGCGCTTTGTCGTTCCGAATTTCGGTTGGCAATGGATGTTCATTATCGGCGCGATCCCCGCCATCATTCTCATCCCGCTGCGCCGCTGGATGCCGGAATCGCCGCGCTGGCTCGTGAACAAGGGGCGCGACGAAGAAGCGAATACGATCCTCGCCAAGATCGAGGATCAGATCTCCGAGCATGGCGCGAAGCCGCTGCCGCCGATCCCGACCGATCTCAAACCGGTCAAGCCCTCGACCGCGACGATCGGCGATCTGCTGCGCGGCATCTATCGCCGCCGCACCCTCGCCGTGTGGACGATCTGGTTCTGCACCTACATCATCGTCTACGGGCTCAATACGACGGTGCCGACCTTGTTGCGCACCGCCTATCACGCGACGCTCGAGCAATCCTTGAGCTTCGGCTACATGGCGAGCGGCCTCGGCCTCTGCTTCACGGTCACGGGCATTTTCCTGATCGATAAATTCGGCCGAAAGCCGCTCTTCGCGTTTGGCCAGCTCTGCAGCGCGATCCCGCTGCTGCTGCTTTTCCTCTATGCTTTCCCGGGTCAGGGCCTCGCCTTCCTGATGGCGATGTTCATGCTGGGATCGGCCTTCAACTCGATCTTGGCCCTGGGCCTCAGCACCTACACGGCCGAACTCTATCCGACGGAAATGCGCGCCGTCGGCGTCGGCGTCGGCAATGCCTGGGTCCGCTTCGCCGCCGTCATTGGGCCGATCTTCCTCGGCTGGGCAAGCGTCCATATCGGCCTCAACAACGCCTATTTGGTCTATGCGATTTTCGGCGTGATCGGCGGCCTCACCGTGATCTTTGTCGCGATCGAGACCAAGGGAACGGTGCTCGAAATTCTCTCGCCCTCGCTCTCTTCGTCGTCGGGACGGACCGCATCGACGCCCAAACCGCAAACCGGCGCCGCGGAGTAGAGATCGCCGCCATCATGCCCAGCGCTCGAGCCAGGCCGGCAGGATCTCGGCATTGACGGCGTAGAGCGGCGCCTGGCCGGCCAGGACGCGCGTGACGTTCTCCACTGCGGTTTGCGCGATGGCGTCTGAGCCTTCGCGGGCGTGCCCAACACAATGCGGCGTCAGAATCGCATTGGGAATGCCGCGCAGCGCGCTGTCCGCCGGCAAGGGCTCGGTCTCGAAAACGTCGAGCGCGACCTTGTGCAGCCGGCCTTCCTTGGCGATCGCGACCAGCGCCAATTCATCGACGATGCCGCCGCGCGCCGTGTTGATGAGAACCGCCTCGGGCTTCATCAGCCGAAGCTTCTCGAGATCGAGCATGCCGCGCGTCTCGGCGTTGAGCGTCGCCAGCACGCAGACGATGTCGCTCGTTTGCAAAAGCTCGTCGAGCGGCACGCGCTCGACATAGGGCGGCAGCGGCGCTTTGAGGCGCGGCGTGCAAGCAAGCATCCGCACCTCCCATGGCTGAAGCCGCGCGGCAATGGCGCGCGCCATATTGCCGAAGCCGATCATGCCGAGCGTCTTGCCGCGCAGCATGCGCCCCTTTTGCCGCGGCGGCGGTGGACGATTGGCGCGCAGGGCTTCGATCTTTTCCGGCAGATTATGGAGAGAGGCGAGGATCAGCATGATCGTCGCCTCGGCCATGCTGAGGTAGTTCTCCGGCACCTGACCGTTCGCCAGAAGAATCCCGCGGGCGCTCAGCGCCGCAAGATCGAAGCTCTCGGTGCCGATCCAGGGCGAGACCACCGCGCGCAGACGCGGCGCCGGATCGAGGAGCTTTGCATCGACGGCGAGGCCGCTGCCATAGAGCAGATCGGCGGAAGCGAGCGGATCTTTCGCCGCACGCAGCGCGGCAAGATTTGGATAAAGCGTGACCTGATGCCCCAGGCGCTTTAGGGCCTCCTCGACGGGTGCGACCGCGTATTCGGCGGCTGGCCCCGACACCACGACGGCGTGCATCGGCTTTCGCTGCTCCTTTCGCGCGAAGCTCTCGGGAAAACGGCGTTGTTGCTCGCTCCGCGCGGATTTATAGTAGCGGCAACGTACGGGCTGAGAAGACCGACCCAAGGGAGTTGAGTGATGGCCGTATCGTCCACTGCGCTGCGCAAGGATCGCGATCTCAGCAACAGCATGCCGCCCGCGGAATGGGCGGCGCGCGTCGATCTCGCCGCGGCTTATCGCTTTGCGCAATATGCCGGCTGGAACGATTCGATCTTCAACCACATCACCCTGCGCGTCCCGGGCGAAGAAGACCATTTCCTCATCAAGCCGCATGAGCTGCTGTTCGAGGAAGTGACCGCATCGAATCTCTTAAAGCTCGACATGGAGGGCCGGCCGATCGGCGAAGACAAACCCATCAACCCGGCTGCGACCACGATCCATACCGCGGTCTTGATGGCACGGCCCGAGCTCAACGCGGTCATGCATATGCATACCCAGCCGGGCATCGCTATCTCCGCCTTGAAAGGCGGGCTCAAATTTCTCTGCCAGGAAGCGATGCTGTTCTACAACCGCATCTCTTATCATGATTTCGAAGGCATCGCGACCGACAGCGACGAATGCGCGCGGCTCGCGCGCGATCTCGGTCCCAAGAACCGCGCGGTCATCCTGCGCAATCACGGGCTTCTCACCTGCGGCAGCACCATCGCCGAGGCCGTGACCGGCATGAAGATCCTGATCGCCGTCGCCGATATGCAGCTGCGGCTGATGGCAACCGGCGGCGAAATTCTCGAGCCCTCGCCCGAGGTGTGCGAGCGCACGGCGCGGCAATTCGAGAATGCGCGCATCGGCGGCCAGAACCATCGCGCCGAATGGGCGGCGATCCTGCGCAAGCTTGACGGGCGCGATCCCTCCTTCCGCAATTGAGGCCCTGAAGCTCCAATCCAAGCGCCTCTCCGCTTTTCAAAGTTCGGCGCCGCGGCATGACCGCAGCGCGCGCACGCCATCCATCTGCATGAAAGAACCATCGCAATGAAGGTCTATCTGTTCGATCTTGTCCCCTATCCCAAACATTTCGATCAGTTCCAGGATCTGCCTTATCCGCTTCCGGGCAGCCATTTCGATCCGGCGCTCGCGCAGCGCGCCTACGCCGAGCACATCGAGGCGTGGAAAGAGATGGATCGCCTCGGCTTCGACGGGGTCGGCTTCAACGAGCATCACACCACGCCGCACGGGCTGATGAACTCGCCCAACATGATGATCGCCGCCGCGGCGCAGCACACGAAGAATTTGAAGTTCGTCGTGATGGGCCATCTGCTGCCGATGCACAATCCGCTGCGCATCGCCGAAGAAACCGCGATGGCGGATATTCTCTCGAATGGCCGCGTCATCGCCGGCCTTGCGCGCGGCGCGCCGCGCGAATATCACGTCTTCAGCATGCCGGCGGCCGAAGCGCGGGCGCGCTTCGAGGAAGCCCACGACATCATCATCAAGGCCTGGACCGAGGACCAGTTCTCCTATGAAGGCAAATACTGGTCCTTCAAGGATATCGCGATCTGGCCGCGGCCTTTGCAGCAGCCGCATCCGCCGGTGTGGATTCCGGTCACCGGCACGAAGGAGACGCTCGACTGGGCGGGCCAACGCAACTACCCGATCGTGCTGCCGGAATTCGCGCGCGGCGCGATCGAGGACGTGATCGGCTATTACGCCAAGGCAGTCGCGCGGAGCGGCAACAGGATCACGCCCGATCAGATGACGCTGTTCGCCGATGCCTGGGTCGCCGACAGCAAGTCAAAGGCGATCGCGGAATACGGGCCCTATTATGTTTATTTCCAGAACAAGCTCTTTGGCCATGGCAACAGCACGGCTTTGAGCCGGCTCGGCTCGGCGCGCAATCCCGCCTCCTATGATTACATACGGCCGGAGAATCGTGCCGGCATGGGCGTCGAGCGCGTCAAGACCGGCGCCTTCGCCATGGCCGATGTCGAAAAGCGCGTCGCCGACCGTGCCGCCTGGGGTTCGCCCAAGGAGGTGGCCGAGCGCCTCATCGACGAGGCCGAGCACGCCGGCGTCAATGGCGTGCTCCTCAACGTCAATCTCGGCGCCTTGCCGCATGCGATGTTCATGGAGCAGATCCGCCGCTTCGGCGAGACCGTGCTGCCCTTGCTGCACGCGCATCAGGTGAAGCGCGTGCGGCCGGCGGAGATGGTCGGCGCCTGAGTGCCGCTATCAGACGCGCGCGGCGAGCCGGCGCTGCTTCACCTCGGAGATCACCGGCTCGAGGTTGAAGACGCGCTTGGCGTTGCCGCCCAAGATGTTGCGCTTGGCGTGCTCCGAGAGGAACGGCAGGTCGTAAATCGTCGAGGGCAGATCGGTATCCCAATGCGGATAGTCCGACGAGTACATGAGCTGCGTCTCGGCATTGATCATCTTGAAAGTCAGCTCCAGCGCCTCGCGGTTGTTCACCATCTCCATCGGCTGGGTCGAGAAATACATCTCGCGCATGTAATCCGATGGGCGCTTCTTGAGGAGCGGCACTTCGGACGAGCGCATCATCCACTCATTGTCGAGCCGCTGCATCAGGAACGGTATCCAGGCAAGGCCGCTCTCGACCCAGACCGTCTTGAGCTTGGGGAAACGCTCGGGCAGGCCGTTCACCAGCCAATTGGTGCAATGGAGGATGTTCCACCAGGAAAAACCCAGCGCATGCGCCGCGAGAAAGCGGTTGCAGAGATTGAGGCTCGCATCATGCCCGCCGCCCAAGGAGCTGTGGAAGATGAGCGGGAAGCCGCGCTCCTCGAGCGCCGCGTAGGTCTTCATATAGGCGTTGTCGTAAAGCTGCTTGTGCCGCGCGGTGCAGACGGTGAAGCCGATCACGCCCTTCCTGTCGCCGAACTCCTCGACCACTTTGAACGCCGCTTCGGGATCGTTGAACGGCAGATAGAGCGAGGATTTGATGCGCGGCTCTTCGGCGAGGACGGCCTCGCAGAGCCAGCGGTTGTAAGCGCGCGCCAGCGCCACCTCGACCTCGACCCGCGGCGTGAAGCCCAGCCCCAACATCGGCGTCGGGAAGAGGCAAAGAATGTCGATGCCGATCGCGTCCATCCAGCGCCGCGTCAAGGTGATGTCGCGATGCGGCGTCGGCGGCGTCTTTTCCTTGCGACGGCCGGGATAGCGCGTGACGCGCCCCATCATCTCCTGATGACCGCCCGCTCCCTGGGTGATGCCGCCGCCGCCATAGCCCTGATAGCGCGCCTGGTCGCGCAGCACCGGGTCCTCGATATATTGGCAGATCTGCGCGAAGGAGCCGGTCTCGTAATGATGTCCGTCGATGTCGACGATGAGGAAATCCTCGTAGCGCCGCTGGATCGCCTGCTCGCTCGCATGGCGCAGCAAGGTCGTCGTGTCGAATTCCTCGACCGAAAGGTCGCGATAGCTGACCGTATCCATCCCGATCGTCCTTTTTCTCAACTGCCCGGATTGCGCGCAATGATAGAGCATCGACGGTCGGCCGGGAACGGATTTCACGTGCCGCCAGCCCTGGCCGGGGCGCGCGACTTCCGCTACCGTCGCCGGGTCGCTTCATCTCGCAGCATGCGGTGCGTCAGCCTTGCCGACCAGGACACAGCCCAAATCGCCGAAGCTCGTCAAATCCCCTGCCCGTCAGCTGAGCCGCGCCCTGCCGATGCAGCTGCTGCGGGCGCGCGAAGCGGTGATGCAGCGGCTGAGGCCCCATCTCCACGAGCTCGGCTTCACCGACCAGCAAGGGCGCATCATCCGCACCTTGGCCGAGATCGAATGGATCGACATGCTGG
>Ga0157370_10002167_pt1 | contig 23946 bp, 25 predicted proteins | sample C35metaG_FD_113463 | JGI IMG/M metagenome (GOLD analysis project Ga0157370, IMG submission 113463) | Corn rhizosphere microbial communities from Kellogg Biological Station, Michigan, USA - C3-5 metaG | ecosystem: Host-associated > Plants > Roots > Rhizosphere > Soil | place: USA: Michigan...
AGCGTGGGTTCCGGCTCTCCCTCGGCCAGCGCCAGCTCGTTGCCTTCGCCCGCGCGCTCCTCGCCGACCCGAGGATCTTGATCCTCGACGAGGCGACGAGCTCGGTCGACATCGGCACCGAACGCAAGATCGAGCATGCGTTGCGGCGCCTCCTGCACGGCCGCACCGCGTTCATCATCGCCCACCGCTTGTCGACGATCCGCGACGCGGGCACGATCGTCGTGCTCGAGCATGGTCAGATCGTCGAGCAGGGCACCCATGACGAGCTGCTCGCCCGCCACGGCCGCTATGCCGAGCTCTACGGCAGCTGGTCGGCGGACGTGGCATAAGGTCCACTGTGTGAGCGAGCTCGATCCGAAGACGCAGGGCCGGATCGACGATCCGGTGTCGGCCGAAGCCGAGCGCGAGACCCGCCTCGCCCCGTCCGACGCGATCAAGCAGATGCGCATCCGCGTGCCGGAGCGTGGCAATCAGAAGTTGAGACGGGTGATCGAGCGCGTCAACCAGGACGACCAGGTCAAGGGGTGGTGGCACGTTGCGAATGTCAACGCCGCGGTCCGGCTGGAGATCAACGACCACTCCTGGGTGCACATCCAAATCGTCACGAACATCGCGCTGAAGCTGCTGCGGCAGCTCACGAAGCACGGCATTCAGCCGGCGATGGTCACCGACTACTCGATGACGGACGACGACGCAGAGGTCGTCGTCGCGCTGACCGCGCTCACGCACTGCGTCGGCATGTCCGTCCACCGCCACGGCCACGAGGACTTCAGCCTGTTCCTCGCCGAGCCGAAGCTGCGCGAGCTACTCCACGGGATCTACACGGAGCCCGACCTGACGGTCGTCGTGTCGGAGGTGCTCCAGGGAATCATCAGCCACCGTGCCGACGGCGAGCCCCTGACCCTCGAAGCCGGGATTCTGCGCGTTGCCGACGCCCTCGACATGGAACAGGGCCGATCGCGGATCCCATTCGAACGCGGCCACGTCGGCATCCACTCGCTCTCTGCGGCTGCGATCGAGGACGTCGCGATCGGCGACGGCGACGACAAGCCGATTCGAATCGAGATCACGATGAACAACTCGGCCGGCATCTACCAGGTCGACGGGCTATTGAAAGCAAAGCTGCGAGGATCGGGTCTCGAGCCGTATGTCGAGGTGCTGGCGCACATCGACACCGAAGCCGAAAAACGCCTCGTGCCGCTGTACAAGCTCGAAATCTAGGCCGAAAAACCGCGGTACAATGTGGGCACCGTGCGGGATCGTCTAACGGTAGGACGCCGGACTCTGAATCCGGTAGTCAAGGTTCGAATCCTTGTCCCGCAGCTTCACTGATCACGGCCGCGCCAGCGCTGCGGCCAGATACGCGAGGTTCGTGCCCTGCCGGTGCAGTTGCGGCGGAGCCGTGGCGGCGCGGACAACGGTTCCGGAGCCGAGATCGACAGCGAAGACGGCGCGTGGAGAGCCACCGGCGACGTAGAGGCGCCCGCCGACAAACGCCGCCTTGGCGGCCCGAAGCCCGACCGGGAGCCGCGTCACGAGCGTCGCAGTCTGGCCTGGAGACCAGCGCAGCACTGCGGTTGCAACCTTCTCGCCCGTCCAGCCGCCCGCGAGGTAGAGGACACCGCCGCGACTCGCGGCCCCGGCATCGGTGAGTGGCTCGATGAAGCGGCCGACCACGCGAACGCGGCCGCTCGGGAGCGTCATGCGGAGAATCGTGTCCGCCGGCTTGCCACCGTGCCGAGCCTTGCCGCCGACGACGTAGAGGCTCTTGCCCACACGAACAACGCCCGCGGACTCGAGTTCCACAGGCAGCTTCGCGGCCAGCCTGGCAGCGGCGGCATGGGCACGTTGCGCCGCGGTCGGCTTCGAAGCGGCGTTCGGCACTGAAGCCGGCGCCGTCGTCGAAAGCGACGTTGTCACCACCGCCTGCTTCGGGCCATGACTGACCAGGACCCCCGCGGCGAAGATCACCCCGAGCAGGACCACCACGCCGACGACCAGCTTCGGACGCGGCCGGCCGCGCGGCGGCGGCACGACCCGGTCGCCGGCAACCTCTGCCACAACCGGATCGGCAGGCGCCGAGTCGGACCCGGGGATCATAGGAACGACGAGCGGAGTCTGCTCGCCGCGCCGCGGTCTTGCACGCCGCACGGGAGCTGAGCTTAGCTAGACGTGTACTGGCGCGAGCGCTCTTGCGAGCACGCTCTCGAGCTCCTGCAGCGCAAAGGGCTTGATCAAATACGCCGCAGGCTCGAGGTCGAGGGCCTCGCGCTCGGCCGGGAAGATGCTCGTGAAGACGACCGGGCGACCGAGCTCGCGAACGTGCCGCGCGAGCCGCATGCCCGAGAAATCGCCCGGCTCGATCACTGCGGCATCGACGTCGGGCATCGGCCCGCGGTTCCCGTCGGCGTAGACGGCCTCGTGTCCAAGCCGTCGCACGACATGCTCGAGAAGAGAACGGATGTCGGGATGAGGCTCGACGATCAGGATCCGTGCCACACGAAGATAATCCGTGACGGCCGGTGGGATCCGGTCCCCGTGCAAGTATGAATACGGTGTGAGTGACGGCGCGAGAATCCTGATCGTCGATGACGACGCAGAAATCCGCCTGCTTCTGACGGAGCTTCTGACCCGCGCCGGTTTTCAAGTCGTGGAGGCCGCAGACGGGAAATCGGCCCTGCGCCAGCTGTTCGACGCCCCACCCGCGCTCGTCATCCTCGATGTCACCATGCCCGAGATGGACGGTTATCAGACGCTCGAGCGTATCCGCGACCTCTCCGATGTGCCGGTGATCATGTTGACGGCCCGTACCCAGGAGCTCGAGCGCGTGCGCGGCCTCTCGGGCGGCGCCGACGACTACGTCGCGAAACCGTTCGGCCGCCAGGAGCTGCTGGCGCGCGTGCAGGCACTTCTTCGCCGCAGCGGCGGCAAGACCGAGACGAACGAGTCCTACCGCGACGGCTTCGTCGAAATCGACTACCCCCAACGGCGTGTCGTCGTCCACGAACGGGAGGTGCAGCTCACCCCGCTCGAGTTCAAGCTGCTGTCGACCTTCGTCCAACACCCGAGCCAGGTGCTCTCACGCGACCAGTTGCTCGAGCTCGTCTGGGGCGACCCGTACGGCGTTTCGGGTGACCAGGTCAAGCTCTATGTCGGCTACCTCCGCAAGAAGCTCGTTCCGGACTCACCGGACGCTGCGCCGATCGAAACCGTGCGCGGCTTCGGGTACCGCTACAAAAAAAGCTAACGCGGACCGAGCAGGCTCTGGACGAGCTCGATCAGCTCGGAGGCCTGAAACGGCTTCGCGAGATAGGCGTCCGCGCCTGCGGTGAGCCCAACCTCGACGTCGCTCTGCTGAGCGCGAGCTGAGACGAGAATCACGCGGAGGTCATGGGTCGCCGGATCGGCTCGGATCGCCTCCACCACCTCGATCCCCATCAGGCGCGGCATCATCACGTCGAGTACGACAACGCTCGGCTGCAACTCGCGGGTGAGTGCCAGGGCCTGCTCACCATCGACCGCTTGCGCCACGCGAAAGCCGGCCCCCTCGAGCCGCAATGCGAGCAGGGCGAGGATGTCAGGGTCGTCGTCTGCGCAGAGGATCAGGGGCTTGTCGCTCATTGCTCGACCGGCAGCTCGATCACGAACGCCGAGCCTTCTCCTTCGACGCTGCGCGCTTCGATCCGCCCGCCGTGCGCCTCGACGATCGCCTTCGAGATATAGAGACCAAGCCCGGTGCCCGGAATATGGCGGTCGAGCGCGCTGCGCGCCCGGAAGAATCGCTCGAAGAGTTGCTCGTGCTCGCTCTCGGCGATGCCGATTCCCTGGTCTGCAACCTCGAGGACAACGATTCCGTTACGTCGCTCGAGGTTCAAGTCGACGGCTCCTCCTTCCGGGCTGAACTTGATCGCGTTCGAGATCAGGTTGTCGATCACCTGCGCGAGTCTGCGGCGATCTCCTCGTACGCGGACCGGGCGGGCGCCGTCAGAAAAACGGAGCGCGACATTACCGCTCGCTGCGTGCGGTCGCGCCGTGGCGACGCTTTCCGCGACGAGCGCACCGACTTCAACCGTGCCTCCGAGATCGAGCTCGAGCTGACCACTCTGGATTCGAGCCACGAACAACAGATCGTTCACGAGCACGAGCAGCCGGGCCGCGTTCCTCTCGACGATGTCGAGGTAGCCGCGCGACTCTGGATCTGCGCGCTCTCGGACGAGCTCGACGTAGCCGGTGATCGACGTGAGCGGTGTGCGCAGCTCGTGAGAGATCGTCGAGACGAACTCGTCCTTCAGCCGGTCGAGCTGCCGCAGACGCTCGTTGGCTTCGCGCTCGGCTGCGCGTGCTCCCTCGACCGCCCGCACGAGCCCCGCGAAGCGGACGACCACGAGCAGTGCGAGCAGGGTGCCACCGATCGCAAGCGAGATCGGATGGATCTCGTGCTTGGGCCATTCGTGCTCGATCACCAGCGCCACCGGCGGGGTCAGCAGCGCGCCGGCGAGCAACGCGAGCCGGCGGATCGTCAGCCGCGGCACCGAACGGCGATCACGCGGCGGCGCGTGTGCGGCCGATGAGTCGAGCGCTGCCGCGCCCCACGCGACATACGAGCCAAGCCAGAAGATGTCGACCCACCCGCCGGCGCTGTAGTTGTCGACCGAGAGCCCGAAGATCTCGTCGCCGATCACCCAGAGCAAGACGCTGACGATCAGCAGCCGATACGCGACGATCCGCAATCCCATTGCGAGGAGGAGCTGGGCAAGCGCGACCAGCATCAGCATGTCCATCGTCGGGTAGCTGATCCCCACCGCCCGCGGCAGCGGCTTCAGGGACGAGTGGGCGTACGGCTCGACGAAGAACACCCACTGCACGGTCGCGACCGCGACGAAGACGATCACCGAATCGAGCACTGCGATCCGGCTGGCGTGCACACCTATCTCGCGCAAGAGCAGGAAGATCCCCGCGATGATCAGCGGGTACCCGGCGAGATAGAGGACATCGGCCGACGAGGGCACCGGCGGCTCCCGGTCGAGGTGGACCTCGTAGAACCCGGAGACGGCGTCGGCGGCAACCGAGACGAAAACACCAGCGCCGAAGAGGTACCAGGCGGTTCGGCCACGTTCGAGCCGCCGTGCGCCGATAAAGATCGCGGCGACCGAGGCGAGCCCGATCACGACGTACCAGACCGCCTTGCCGTCGAAGCCGAGCAGGAAGTACACCGCGATCGCGACGGCACCGCCGGCCAGGAAGGCGCTCGAGGTGCGGGTAGGCAAAGCCATCCCGCTCCGCCCGCGAAAGCCGTCTCCCAAAGGCGTTGTGACCAACTTCACGACCTCGGCGGCGAGCCTACCCGCAGGACGGGATGAGAGCAGGACTTTCGCCCCGTGGTCCAGCGCTTTATGCTCTCGCACAACAAGCAACCCCAAGCAAAACTTCCGAAAGAGACAGGAGGGCGAGTGAGAAAGCGAATTCTGGTGGGCTCAGTACTTGGAACGGCCATGATTGCCGTCGTGCTGGCGGCAACGGTGGGCGGCGCGAGTGCGCGCAGGTCCGCGGCCACACCGCTGCCCGCCTCGTCGTGCTCTGCGATTCAGGGGACCGGCGACAAGCTGATTGCCTCGGACCTGCCTCTCCAGGGGGCAGGCCGTTCGCAGACCGTCGAGATGACGAAGGCGATTGCCTTCATCTTGGGCCAGGACGGCTGGAAGGCGGGGAACTACACCCTCGCGTACCAGAGCTGTGACGACTCGACCGCGCAGGCCGGCAAGTGGGACTCGGGCAAGTGCTCGACGAACGCGAATGCCTATGCCTCGGATGCGAGCGTCGTAGGCAATATCGGGACGTTCAACTCGGGTTGTGCCGAGATCGAGATCCCGATCCTCAACCGTGCGGCGAACGGTCCGATTGCGATGATCAGCCCGGCGAATACATACGTCGGCCTGACCCACGTCGGTCCGGCGATTTCCGCGGGCGAGCCGAATAAGTACTACCCGACCGGCAAGCGCAACTACGCGCGCGTCGTGGCGGCTGACGACTTCCAGGGCGCCGCTGACGCGACGCTCGCCAAGTCGATGGGCATCAAGACGCTCTACATCCTCGACGACAAAGAGGCCTACGGCCTCGGCGTCGCGAACGACACGAAAAACGCAGCGAAGAAGCTCGGCATCAAGGTGATCGGCCCCGTCGCGTGGGACGGTAAGGCGTCCTCGTACGAGGCAACCGCGCTCAAGATCGCGAAGTCGGGAGCACAGGGTGTGTTCCTGGGCGGACTGATCTGCGAGAACGGCGGCAAGCTGATCAAGGACCTCCGCGCAGGCGCCCCGAAGGTGAAGATCCTGGCGCCCGACGGATTCACGCCGATCTCGGCAGTCGTCTCGGGATCGTCGGGTAAGGCCGAGGGCATGACCGTCTCGGTCGCAGGGCTTCCGATCGCACAACTGCCGGCGGCCGGCAAGAAGTTCGCGGCCGATTTCGCGAAGACGAACGGCGGCAAGCAGCCCGATCCGTACTCGGTCTACGCTGCCGCGGCGGCGCAGGTCATGGTCGGCGCAATTGCCGCATCCGACGGGAGCCGGGCCGGTGTCACCGACCAGATGTACAAGGTCAGTGTCCCGACCGTGTTGGGCACGATCAAGTTCAACGCAAACGGCGACGTGACGGCGAACCCGGTCACGATCTACAAGGTAGTGGGCGGAAAGTCGACGACCCTCAGGGTCATCGTGCCGAAGTCCTCCCTCGTCGCCTCCGCCTAAGCGGAGACGCGAGGATCGCTACGAGGGGAGGGCTTCGGCCCTCCCCTCGTCGTTTCAGTCACCGTCGGCAGATCGCCGTCGGCAGAGCTCGTCGTCGCCGTGGCACGGCCGCCCAACGCTGCTACGGCTAGGGCCGCGATCACGAGCAGCGCGAGCGTCTTCGGCAGCCCTTCCCGATCGGCCAGAAGACCGATCAGCGGCGGGCCAACGATGAAGCCCGTGTAGCCGATCGTGAAGGTGGCGGCCAGTGAAGGACCGGGCGGATCGCGCCGCCCCGCCGCGCTGAAGAGGAGTGGCACGGCGTTCGCGATGCCGAGACCGCAAACGGCGAAGCCGATCACGGCGGGCACCGTCTCGCCGATCAGCAGCGCGCCGCCGAGCGCGACCGCGACCAGCGCCATGCCACCGCGCATCAGCGTCGCGGCGCCGAGCCGCTCATTGAGCAGATCGCCGCCGAGGCGCGCGACGGCCATCCCGAGCGAGAAGCCGGTAAACGCCGTCGCCGCGGCAGCAGCGCTCGCGCCGGCGTCGTGACGGAGGTAGATCCCGCTCCAGTCGCCGATCGCGCCTTCGGTCATCATCGCCAGGAAGCACAGCCCGCCGATCAGGATGACCGCGCGCGAGGGCAGCGCGAACCCACTCCTCGTCTCGGAATGGGCCGATGCGTTCCCGAGCCGCCTGGTGATCCACAGCGCAGCCACCCAGAGCGCAACTCCGACGAGCAGGCTCTCCAGTCGCGGATCGACTCCCGCCGCGGCGGTGATCGCGACCAGACCCGCCGAGAGGAATCCGCCCACGCTCCAGCCACCGTGCAGCGACGACATGATCGGACGTCCCAGCTCGCGTTCGACGGCAACGCCGTGCGCGTTCATCGAGACGTCCATCGCTCCACCGCTGGCGCCGAAGACAAACAGGATCGCGGCGAGCGTGATCGGGCTCGTCGCCAGTAGCGGCAGCGGCAACATCAGGCAGAAGATCAGTGTGGCGGCATATGTCACCGAGGCGCTCGAGCGGCGGTCGAGGATGTGGCCGGTCAGCGGCATCGAGACGAGCGCGCCCGCGGCCATGCACAGGAGGCACAACCCAAGCGTCGCCTTCGAGATGCCGAGGTGGTCCTGCAGCCACGGGATGTGCGCGACCCACGTTCCGATCATCGCGCCGTTGATCGCGAAGACCGTGAACGTCGCCAGCCGCGGCTTCATAGGGACACGACATCGATGCCGGCGCTCGTATACGCACGTGTCAGCTCGCCGCTGCCGTCGGTGACCAGGTGGTCGATGTCCGTGAGTTGCGCGACGACCCATGGGCTCGCGGTGCGGAGCTTGTCCGCCGTCGCGAGCGCGATCACCTCGCCGGCGGAGGCCACCATGGCGCGCTTCACGCTAGGCCGCCTCGCGGCTCGGCACGCGCGGGACCGCAGTCGCGAGCCTGGCGCGCAGCGCCCGCGACGCGGCAGAGACCGCGAGCGCGAGGATCAGCGTCAGGCCGACGGCGATCGTCTGTTCCTGGCCCGACAGGCCAAGCACGCCGAGGCCGGTCTGCAGGATCCCGAGCACGAAGAGCGCGAGCACGACGCCGGGAATCGTCCCCGTTCCGCCATACGCGCTCACGCCGCCGAGGATCACGACGGTGATCGCGGGCAGAAGGTCCTCGGAGCCGAGGCCACCCTGCGCCGTGTCGAAGTAGCCGGCGTAGAAGACCGCGGCGACGCCCGACATGAAGCCGGAGATGACGAAGACGAGGATCTTCGTCCGCACGACCGCGAGGCCGGAGAACCGCGAGGCCTGCTTGTTCGAGCCGATCGCGAAGATCGCCCGCCCGACGACCGTCCTGTGGAGCAAGAAGGCGAGCGCGGCGGCGGCGGCGAGGAGAACGAAGGTGGACCACGGGATTCCCGTGCCGGGCGCGAGCCCGGTGCCGAGCGTGACCAATGAGTTCGGAAACCCCGTGATCGCGCTGCCGCCGAGGATCAAGAACGCGATCCCGGTGTAGGCACCCATCGAGCCGAGCGTGATCGCGAGCGACGGCAACTCGAGGAGCACGACGAAGATCCCGTTGGCGAAACCGAGCACGCAGCCAAGCAACATCGAGATGACCGCGGCGACCCAGATGTTGACGCCCCCGTGCCAGACATCGGCCATGACGATCGTGCAGAGGCCGAGCATCGCCGCGATCGAGATGTCGATGTCGCCGGAGATGATCACCGGCGCGACACCGAGCGCGAGGAAGCCGATCACCGTCGAGTTGAGGGCGAGCGACTGAAGCGTGAACGACGTCGCGAAGTTGCTCGACGCGCTGGCCATGAACGCGAAGAGGGCGACGGCGAGCACGGCGAGCCCCGATTCCCAGCGCAGCAAATGGCGGAACCCGCTCACAGGCTGGCCTCCCGGCCCTCGACCGTGATCGGCACCGGCTCGATCGCCGCCGCCGGCAGCGGCTCGACGGGTTTCAGACGTAGACGGCGGCGGGCGCGGACTTGCGCATAGCGCCTCACGAGCGCGTAGACCGCGACCGACGCGATGATGGCCAGTCCCTGGAGCAACTCCTGGGCGAAGATCGAGATCTTCTCGATCGCGAGGATGTTCTCGATCTCGATCAGGAGTAGCGCCCCGAGCGCGGCGCCCAACGGCGAGCCCGCGCCGCCGAAGAGGCTGACGCCGCCGATTACCGCCGCCGCGATCGCGGTCAGCTCGATCCCATTGCCAGCGGTCGCGTCCACGTTGCCGTACTGCGCGGCGTAGAGGAGGCCCGCAAAGCCTGAGAGCGCGCCGCAAGCGATGAACGCCTCGTAGGTGTGGCGGCGCACGGGCAAGCCTGCATAAGCCGCCGCCCCCGGATTCGAGCCCATCGCGTAGAGGTCACGTCCCCACCTGGTCAGCTGCACCGCGATCGTGAGCAGCACGACAAAGATCACCGCCACCGCTGCGAATGCGGGCAGCGGCCCCCAGTGCGTCGAGTAGAGCGCGTTCACCCAGTGCGGGAGCTGGTACGCGTAGAGCTGCGAGCCGTTCGTCACGACGACCTGGAGGCCGCCGTAGATCGAGAGTGTCGCGAGGGTGGCGATGATCGCGGGCATGCGGATGAGGTCGACGAGCAGCGCGTTGCCCAGCCCAAGCACCCCGCCGAGCCCAAGCGAGAGAGCGATCGCGACCGCCGGCCCCCCGCCGACGTGCCCGATTGCAGAGCCGACGACGTAGGCGCAGAGGCCGAGGATCGCGCCGACGCTGAGGTCGATTTGCCGCGTCAGGAGCACCATCGTCTCGGCGAGCGCGAGGATCGCGATGATCGTCGAGTTGCTCAGGATCTGGTCTGCATTGCTCGTCGTCCGGAACGCCGGCAGCGCCGCGACGGCGTAGATCGTGATCGCGGCGAGGATCCAGATCAGGCCGAGCTCGGGTGCACGCGACACCGACGCGAGCACCGAGTCGAGCCGCCGCCTCACGTCGGTGTCTCCGCCGTCTCATGCTGAAGGCCATATGCAGCGGCGACGACGCGGTCTTCGTCGACGGGCGTCGCGAACTCGCCGGAGACCGTCCCCGCCTGCATCACGATCACCCGGTCGCTCAGGTCTTTGATCTCCTCGAGCTCCGACGAGATCACGACGACAGCAACGCCCGCGGTCGCGTGTTCGGCCACGATCCGGAGGACGTCGGCCTTCGCGCCCACGTCCACGCCGTGGGTTGGCTCGTCGAGAATCAATACCTTCGGATGCGTCGCGAGCCATTTCGAGAGCACGACCTTCTGCTGGTTGCCGCCCGAGAGGGTGCTCGCCGGCCGACGGCGGCTGCCCCGCTGGAGCCTGACGCGGCGCGCGAGATCGTCGACCGAGCGGTCGATCGGCCGTTCGCGCACGATCCCGAGCCGCGCGAGCGCACTCCAGATCGTCATCGTCATGTTCAAGCGGATCGCGAGCGGCGCGACGAGCCCGTTCAGGAGCCGATTCTCGGGGAGGTAGGCGACGCCGCTCCTGATCGCGTGACGCGGCGAGCGGGGCACGAACGGGCGGCCGTCGAGCACAATGCTGCCTGCGTCGATCGGGTCGATCCCGAAGAGCGCCTGCGCCACCTCGGTCCGGCCGGCGCCGACGAGGCCGAAGACGCCGAGGATCTCGCCGCGCCGGACCTGGAACGAAACATCCTCGAAGTAGCCGTAGCGCGTCAGGCCGCGCGCGTCCAGCATGACCTCTTCGGACGGCTGCGCATCGCGTCGCTTCTGCTCGAGCGCGGCCAGCTCCTGCCCGACCATCGAGCGGACAAGGTCGCGCATGGTCGTTTCTGCGGTCCGTACGTCGGCGACCTTCTCGCCGTCACGTAGGACGACGACGCGGTCCGTCACCTTCATCACCTCGTCGAGGCGGTGCGTGATGTAGAGCAGCGTGATCCCGTGCTCGCGCAGGCGGCGAACGATCTCGAGCAGCCGGTCGACCTCGCGGGCAGAGAGCACCGCGGTCGGCTCGTCCAGGATCACGATCTGCGCGCCGAGCGAGAGCGCCTTCGCGATCTCGACGAGCTGGCGTTCGGCGACGGAGAGATCGCGCGCAGGCGTCTTCGGATCGAGCTCGATGCCGAGTCGTCGCAGGAAGCCGTGCGCCTGCTCCTGCATCGCGCTCCAGTCGACGAACACGGAGCGCGACGGCTGCCTGCCGACGAAGATGTTCTCGGCGACAGACAGGTCGGGGAAGATGAGCGGCTCCTGGTACATCGCGGCGATGCCGGCGTGACGAGCCGCGCGAGGGCTCGCAAAGCGGACCGGCTCGCCGTGGAGGAGGAGCGATCCCTCGTCGGGCTGGAGGACGCCCGTCAAGATCTTCACCAGCGTTGACTTGCCGGCGCCGTTCTCGCCGATCAGGCCGACCACCTCGCCGGCGCCGACCTCGAAGCTCACCCCGCGAAGCGCCTGCACGCCTTCGAAGCCGTGGCGGACGCCGCGTAGCTCGACGACGGGCGAGGCCGCCCCGGTCGCCGCGCTATCCGGCAGCGTCTGCGTCATGGCTCAGCATGCGACGTCTACGAGCAGCTCGTTCAGCAACGTTCTATACTCGCACGCTACTGGGCGGGGGTAGAAACGTTACCCGGAACGCCGAAGCGTCGCCGGCCTCGCTTCTCGACCGCTCGCTCTGTCGTGCAGGCGCTGTTACGAGAGGGAGGACGAGATGAGAGGAATGCGTGGAAGCAGGAGCCGCAGGTTCTGGTTGCTTGTGCTCCCTGTTCTGGTCCTGGCCGGGCTGGCAGGTGGAGCGGCGAACGGTTCGACCTCAGGCGGCGTGAAGCTGTTCATGCTTCCGAAGTTCACCGGAATTCCGCCGTTCACGCAGGCCGACAACGGCGCGAAGGCGATCGGCAAGGTGTTCGGATACACCGTCGACTACGGCGGCCCGACCACGTCGTCGGCAACACAGCAGGTGCAGTTCGTCGACAACGCCGTCTCGAAGGGATACAACGGGATCTTCATCTCCGCCGACAATCCCGCGGCGGTAACCCCTGCGCTCCAGCGCGCTCGGCAGAAGGGCGTGACGGTCGTCTCCTACGATTCGGATGTTCTGCCGGCCGGGCGCTCTCTCTACGTGGAGGGCACGAGCGCAGACGACATCGCGCTGTACCAACTCGAGATGCTCGGGTCGCAGATCGGCTACAAGGGCGACTTCGTCATCCTGTCGGCGCAGGCGACAGACACGAATCAGGTGACGTGGAACAAGCTGCTCGTGAATGATCTCAAGACGATGCCGAAGTACAAGAACATGCATCTCCTGAAGATCATCAACCCGCCTGACGACTCGACGCCGACGGCCGTTCAGTTCGCCCAGAGCGTCCTCAAGGAGTATCCGTCGGCCAAGGGGATCATCGCCCCGACGACGATCGCCGTCGCAGCGGCGGCACAGGTCGTGCAACAGCAGGGCGTGTGCAGCAAGGTCGTCGTAACCGGCCTCGGCGACCCGAAGCAGATGGAGTCGTACGTCAAGTCCGGCTGCGTGAAGAAGTTCGCCCTCTGGGGCTTCACGCGCGAGGGTCAGGTGGCGGCGTGCGCGATGCACGCACTGCTCTCCAAGACGATCACCGGCAAGACGGGCGACAAGTTCAGCTGCCCGCAGGGGCTCGGCTCGTTCACCGTGAAGGCCGGCGGCACGGTCACGGCCGGACCGCCCGTCATCTTCACAAACAAGAACTTCAACCTCTACACGTTCTGAGCTCGACGCCGCCGCGCCGGCTCTGGCCGGCGCGGCGGCGCTGAGATCCGAACGTCTCGTCGCAGTTGCGTTCCTGACCAAGTCATCCGGGCGCTCTCGAATCCCTGCAGGCGCTCATGAGTCAGGTAAGGCCCATACGGGATTCGAACCCGTGCCGCCGCCGTGAGAGGGCGGTGTCCTAGGCCACTAGACGAATGGGCCGCGTGGCGCCCGCATCCTAGCGGAGCTACCGCGTGATCTCGGCGAGCAGGGGCGCGGTGTCGAGCGGGTCGAAACCGATGCTCGCTGCGATCTCTTCGCTCGACGGCTTCGTGCCCTGGCGGAAGAGCTCGCGCAGCAGCTCGCCGGTCTCTGCCCGCCGCCACCAGTCCTCACCGATCGTGTCGATCAGATGCCGTCGAAGCTGCGCGGAGCGGATCCACGCGCGCAGATAGTCGGCCGAGTAGAAACCGGCGTCCATGTCGGAGATGTAGCCGTCACTGCGGTAGCGGATTCCCGTCGCGGCCGTGAGGAACTCCTCGTATCCCTCAGGCGTCCCGCCGTCCTCTGCGAACCGAGACCAGAAGCCGAGCTCGTAGCGGAGCTTCGCCTCGTAGCGGCGATAGAGCAGCGCCTCCAGGAAGATGGTTGCCTCGGCATTCTCGGCCGCCTGCTCGTCGGACAGACCGAAGTGACGCGCGTGCCATCCGGGCTCACGCGAAATCGCCTCGACGATGTACGAATAGATCTCGGTGAGCGCATGATCGCGCGAGATCCTGCGGAAGGTGTAGGGCAGCGATGCATCGACGCCCCCGTAATGGAGCGCATGGCCGGCCTCGTGCAGGAACGCCTGATAGTCGTGCAGCCCGCCTTGTGCACGCGTGATCAGGTGGACGATCGTCGGCGGGTCACTCGCGATCACGCAGGCCCGCGGCGACTTTTGCGGCCGGTCGTCGAGGTCGAGCTTGATGTTCGATGAAGCCGCAAGGTCGAAGCCGAGCTCGGTCAGGGTCGCGAGTGACACTTCGGTGGCGCGATCCTTCGAATAGGTCGACTCGAGCGGCGAGAGCCGGCGCATGTACGCCGTGTGGAAGCTCGAGGGAACCTCTTCGCGGTCGGGGCCGAGCAGCTTCTCGAACCAGCGCTCGCGAAGCCCCGTGAACGAAACCGTCGCATCGTCGCTCGCAGCCTTGAGCGCGGCGGACAACTCGTGGAGCGAGATGCCCTTCTCCTCCTCGTTGCGCTCGATCGCATCGCTGATCCCGGACAGCTCCGCGGAAAGCTCTTCCGCTGCGGCGATCAGCTCGAGCCGGTCGGGGTTGAAGCGAGCGCTGGCGTCCGACTGCAGTTCGCCGAGCTCCTCTCGGTCGCGATAGACCGGCAACACGGCGAGTTGCGCCTGCGCGTTGCGGAGCGGCATTTCCTCGCCGCGGAAGGCGACGCGCTCAGCGAGCTGCCGGTTCTCGAGCTCGTCCTCTCGGCCGACGAGAGCCGCCGAGACGAGGCCACCCTCGCAGGTCTTGCGCAGGCGGTAGAGCAGCTCGCGCTGCTCACCCGAAGCCTCGCCCTCGGCCTCCCGCAGCGCCTCGAGCTGCTCGCGGCTGAAGAGGTCGGAGTAGCGACGAACGATGTCCGCCTGCTCCGAGGTCTCCTTCTCCCCCACGCGCACGGCACGGCCTTCCTCGGAGCGCTCGAACAGATACTGCGCGAGACGGTCCTCGAACTCGGTCGGACTGCGGACAGTGGTAGTGGCCAAGGCGCGCTGAACCCTACCGAACGCTCAGCCGCCTGGCCGCAGCGACGAGGTCGCTCGGCGCGAACGGTTTCCCGAGAACGTCGTCGGCGCGGTCCCGGTACTGCTCGAGGTCGACCGAGCCGGTCACAACCACGACCGGGATGCCGGACGTGCGCAGTTCCTCGAGCAGCTCGTCGCTCGCGACGCCGTCGAGATGCACGTCGAGCAGCACGACGTCCGGGCGCCCTTCATCGATCGCGGCGCGCGCCGCATCGATCGTCCCGGCCTCGCGCACGATGAACTGCTCGAGCTCCAGGTTCACTCGACAAAGCAGTCGAAGACTCGGATCATCCTCGACCACAAGCACCGACGGCCACCCCTCTGCCAAGGCGGAGGATCGTATGCGATCTCCGTATGGCTAGGATGCAACCGTGGCTCCGGTCGGGGGTGTTGGGGAGCGATACGCGACGCAGGTCGGTGCGCTCTGGAGTGGTCTTGCACGAACGCTGTTCGAGCTCGAACAGCTGGCGGCAGACCCGGTGCAGCTGGAGGACGAGGAGTCGCTCGAGCTGGTTCGCCGGCTGCAGTACCAGTTGCACTCTGCAAGCGAGCGGGCCTACGGCTTCGCGCCTCCCGCGGGAATCGAACCGGTCCACGTGGAGCTCGCGGCAGCCCTCGCAGGCGCGCGCGATGCAACAGCCGAGCTCCTCGACGCAGTCGAGGACGATGGCGCAGATGCCACACTTCTCTTCCTGCACGAATGGCGCGGCGCGCTCTTCCGCGTGCGCCTCGCCCGCCTGCGCCTCACCGCGCCGACAACACCGTCGGAGGAACACGAGCCCGAACCACCCCGAAGTCTTCGACGGCCGCTCGTCGCGTTTGCGCTGACGCTGGCCGGCTCGATCGCGTTTGCCGGCGGTGCGGTCAGCGGGCCGTGGGCGCTGTGGGCCGCAGGCCTCGTCGCCGTGTGCGCCTCACTACTTATTTACAAATAGTACCCAGCCTCCTCACAGGGTCGTTTCCCCTGTAGAGATGCCCCGCACCGGCCCGAATCTTCCGGGTGCGCAGGACTCCGGTCGGCACAAACTCGACCTCCCGCGTCCCACCCTGCGCTTCAGGCTTCGTGCCTGGAGGGAGTTCCAGCACGCGCTCGACCCGCTCGCTCCGCCGAAGCCGCTGCCTATCCGTTCGCGGCAGCACTGAGACGCGCCAGCGATTCGTCTCTGCCGAGCAACTCGAGGCTCTCGAAGAGCCCGGGCGAGATCTTCGAGCCCGTCACCGCCAGCCGGATCGGTGCAAACGCCTGGCGCGGCTTCTGCCCGAGCTGCTCGGCGAGCTCTCTCAACACGTCCTCGATCCGCGATGCCTCCCACGGCTCGACCTGTTGAAGCGCAGCGAGCGCAGCGCGGCAGACGTCGGGGTCGGCGCCGGCAGGTGAGACCGGCTCGAACAGGAAGCGTGCGTAGTCCGGATACTGCGAGAGCTTCTCGAGCTTCTCTTGCACGAGCGGCGCCGACGCGCGCACCGTAGCTTCGGGCCAGTCGTATCCCTGCTCGGCGAGCCAGCGCACGATGTCCCGTGCGTATTCATCAGGCGGCAGCTCGCGCAGGTAGGTCCCGTTCATCCAGTCGAGCTTCGCGTAGTCGAGCGTTGCCGGGCTGGCGCCGACGCGTTCGAGTGAGAACCGTTCGATCAACTCGGGACGGTGCATGATCGTCGTCTCGCCGTCGGGCGCCCATCCGAGCAGTGCCAGAAAGTTCATCAGCGCCGCCGGGATGTAGCCGGCGGTACGGAACTCGTCGACCGAGGTCGCACCATGCCGCTTGGAGAGCTTCTTGCCGTCGTCGCCGAGCACGTCCGGTGCATGCGCGTAGACCGGCGGTTCGTGGCCGAGGGCGCCGATGATCTGCAGCTGCTTCGGCGTGTTCGAGATGTGATCGTTGCCGCGGATGACGTGGGTGATCTTGTCGTCGATGTCCTCGACGGGGCTTGCGAAGTTGTAGGTCGGGCGACCGTCGGAGCGAACGAGCACGACATCCTCGAGCTCCTCGTTCGGGAACTCGATCCGCCCGCGGATCACGTCGTCCCACCCGGTCTTGCCCTTGTCCGGCATCCGGAAGCGGACCGCACCCTCATCCTCATAGGCATGCCCGTCTGCAACGAGCTGCTTTGCAAGCTCGCGGCAGCGGTCGATCGCGTCGAGCTGGAAGGTGACGGGGCCGTCCCAGTCGATCCCGAGCCAGCGCAGCGACGACTGAATCTGCTCGGTCGCCTCGACCACCTCACGGCTCGTGTCGGTGTTCTCGATCCGCAGTAGGCATTCGCCCCCGTGGTGGCGTGCGAAGAGCCAGTTGAAGAGGAACGTTCGGACGCCGCCGATGTGCAGGAAGCCGGTGGGGCTCGGGGCCATGCGAACGCGGACGCTCATCGCGCCTATCGTACGAGGGCGATGTTGTTCGGGGCTCACGTATCGTCGTCGGGCGGGATCGACACGGCGATCGACCGGATCGAGAAGATCGGTGGCGACTGCGTTCAGGTGTTCACGCAAAGCCCGCGGATGTGGCGACCGACGGCGCACAAGCCGGAGGCGATCGAACGCTTCAAGGCACGACGCGCCGAGGCGGGCATCGGCGGAGTCGTGTGCCATGCGCTCTATCTCTGCAACCTCGCCGCGCCTGACGACGTGATCTACGAAAAGTCGGTGGCGACGATGTGCGCGACAGTGGACGCGGCCGTGGCGATCGAGGCAGACGGCGTGATCTTCCACGTCGGCTCCCATCTCGGCGCGGGATTCGACGCAGGTCTCGCACGCATCGTCGCCGCGATGGAAAAGATCCTCGAGCGCTGCGACGCCGATACGTGGCTGCTGATGGAGAACTCGGCCGGTACGGGCGCCACGATCGGCCGTTCGATCGACGAGCTCGCGACGCTCGTCGACGGGCTCGGCCGTCATCCACGCCTCGGGCTTTGCCTCGACTCGTGCCATCTCTATGCCTCTGGCTACGACGTCACCGATCCCGCCGTCGTCCAGGCCCTCGTGCGCGAGGTCGACGACAAGGTCGGCCTCGACCGGCTCCGCGCGCTGCACGTCAACGACAGCGCCACGCCACTCGGTTCCAACCGCGATCGCCACGCGAACGTGCTCGAGGGCGAGCTCGGCGAAGGCCTCGGCGCCTTCCTCGCGCCCGCCGAGCTTCAGCACCTGCCGGTCTACCTCGAAGTCCCCGGCACCGAGAAGAAGGGCCCCGACGCCGCCCAGATCCTCAAGCTGCGCGAGCTCCACGCGCGCTGGACTTGACAATCTCTTAACGGTACGTCGTCCGGGACGAGGTGCATCGCAACACATGTGTGACAACTTCTCCACCGGCGGCGTATGAAGAGCGTGACCACTTTCTCGCAGGCAGCCGAGCGGCACCTCGACGACGTCTACGGCTACCTCGCCTGGTTCACCGGCGACCGCTTCGCCGCGGAGGACCTCACCGCTGAAACCTTCGAGCGGGCACTGAAGCTCTGGCATCGTTTCGACGAACGCCGCGGCACGCCGCGTACGTGGCTCTGCCAGGTCGCGCGCACGGTCGCGCTCGACCACTTCCGCTCCGAGAAGCGCCGCGTGAAGCGTGACGAGCGCGCAGCCGTGCCGGAGCGCTACGACCAGCCGCTCACCGAAGGTTTGTCACCGGAGCTCGAGTCGGCGTTGCACGGTCTGACGGCGGGCGAACGCGAAGTGATCGCGCTTCGCATCGTCCTCGAGCTCGACGCTGCAACCGCTGCCGGTGTGCTCGGCATCTCCGCCACCAACTGCACGACGCGCCTGAATCGCGCGCTCAAGAAGCTCGAGGAGGCACTCGATGTCGCGGCCTGATCTCGCCCGGACGCTCCGCGAGGCCCGCCCCGTCGCCCCGGCCGAGCTGCGCGAGCGTGTGCGCCTGGTCGCCGCGCAGGCCTCTCCCCCGCGCCGACAGCTCGTCACGTGGCGCCGCGCGCTCGTGCTCGTGGTGGTCGCCGGCACAGCGGTCGCGGCAGGTGTGATTGCGACACGGCCGTCGCATCACGCCGCGTCGCAAGAGCTCCGGGCAATGAGACCGACACAGCGGCATGCGGCTGTCGGCTCTGCCGCCAGCGTCGACAAGCTCGGAGCCCCCAGTGCGACGCCACCGAGTCCGAGTAGGACGCGCCTGCAGAACTACAGCGCCTCGCTCGACGTGCGCGTACCCACCGCCGGGGCAGTCTCGACCGACACACAGCACGCAATCGCGATCGCGACCTCACTCGGCGGCTACCTCGCCTTCGTGAATGTCGATGCGGGCGGCAAGACCGGCTACGCCGAGATCCGTCTGCGGATTCCGAAGGTGCACGTGCAGGAAGCGGTCCGCCGTCTGTCGGCGCTCGGGCGTGTCGTCGGCGAGAACGTGCGCATCCAGGACCTCACGGCCGGCGTCAACGCGACCGACCGCTTGATCGCGCGGCTCCAGACCAAGCTCGCAACACTCCGCGCGGAGTTCCAGACGACGCTCGTGCAGCGCCAGATCGCCTCGCTGACCACCCAGATCGAGCGCCTGCAGCGCGGCCGCGCAAACACGGTGCGCACGGCGAGCTACGCGACGGTCGCGCTCAGCCTCAGCACGCCCCCCACCACACCCGCCGGCCCGCACCATCACGGCCCGCTGCACGGGCTCGCCACGGCGTTTCGCTGGATCGGGATCGGCGCGGTCTACGGCCTTGCGATCGGCGTGCCGCTACTCGTGCTCGCCGCGCTGATCTGGCTCGCCGTCGGCGCGATCCGCCGCCGGCGGGAAGACGCCTTGCTCAGCCGCCCTTGATCTGGGCGAACACGCGGAAGGTCGGCTCGCCGACCGGCAGCTCGCCGAACTCCGGGTTGATGCAGGGGGCGCGCTCGGAGCGCGACTCGTAGGTCGACTCGATCTCCGCCTTGCACATCGGCAGCGGCTGGCGCATCGCGCGAATCGCACCAAAGCCCGCCTGCCTCCGCTCAGCGGCGCGAAGCATGTCGAGGTCGATCTCGACGCCGAAAACCTTCTGCATGCACCCGACGTAGGTGTGGCCCCACGCCTCGTATGAGTAGACGAACGGGCAACTCCGCGCGAGACATGCACCGGGATAGACGACCTTGTCGCAGTGGACGTCGCAGCGGCGGCACTCCATCTCCTCCTGCGGGTGGAGCGGAAGCGCAAGCACCGCTTGTTGGTCGTGCATGCCCGGCATTGTGCGCCCGTTTTATACCCACTGCAAGACTTGACTTATCCTCGAAACCGCGCTAGCGCCCGACCGTTAACCTGCCCCGGTGGCGCGAAAGCTCTTCTGGATCTCGCTCGCGCTCACTCCGATCACGCTCATTGCGCATTTCGCGCTCGGCATCGGGGGAACGCCGATCTTCGCGCTCTCCGCCGCCTCGCTCATGCCGCTCGCGTTCCTGATCGGCGAGGCGACCGAACAGGTCTCCGAGCACACGGGCCCCGGCATCGGGGGCTTCCTGAACGCGAGCTTCGGCAACGCGCCCGAGCTGATCATCGCGCTCTTCGCCATCGGCAGCGGCCTGCCGAACGTCGTTCGCGGGTCGATCACGGGATCGGTGGTCTCAACCGCCCTGCTCGTGCTCGGCGCAGCGTGGGCCGTCGGGCGCGACGGCGAGATCGAGCGGCGCTCGCTCGTTCTCCAGATCGGCATGGTGCTGGCCGCGGTGCTGCTCTTCTTGGTTCCGTCGATTCCGGGAAGGCACGGGAACCCAGACCGGCATTCTCTCTACCTCCTGACACTGCCCGTCGCCGCCGTGTTGCTCGTGCTCTATCTCGCGCTCACCTTCCGCAACCTGCGCCGCCACCACGCCGCGCACACGACACCGCCTGCAGAAGCATCGTGGTCACTGAGACGCGGCCTGGTCGCGCTCGCAGCGGCGACCGTGGCGACCGCGCTCATGTCAGAGCTGCTGGTGCACTCGCTCGCGTCGTTCGGCCACGCGCTCGGCCTCTCGGAGTTCTTCGTCGCCGTCGTGATCGTGGCGATCGTCGGCAATGCCGCCGAGCACGGCGGCGCGATCGTCACCGCGCGGCGAGGCAACGCCAATCTCGCCGCGGAGATCGCGGTCTCCTCGGCAGCCCAGGTCGCCGTGTTCGTCGCTCCCGTGATCGCGCTGATCTCCTTCCTCGTCGGACGCGGGCTGCCGCTGTCGTTCCGTCCGATCGAGCTGGCGGCGATGGGCGGCGCGGCGATCGTCGTCGCGATCACGGTTGCGGACGGCCGCTCGAGGCGCTGGGAGGGCTACGTCCTGATGGCCTTCTACGCGGCCGCCGTCATCTCGTTCGGCTTCGCGGGCGATCGCTGATTCCCAGAGCGCCGGGAACGAGCTCGAGGGCGCGCTCGACATCGTCGTCGCCAATGTCCAGATGTGTGACAGCACGCAGAACGCCAGGCTTGACGGTCGCCGAAAGGCCGACGCCCGCCTTCGTCAACCGGCCGACCGCTTCAGCCGTGGTCAGCCCGAGCGCGCCGGTGTCGACCTGAACGAAGTTCGTCTCGACCAGATCGAGATCCACCGGGACGCCGGCCGCTTCCCAGCCTTCGGCGAGTCGTCGCGCGCGTGCATGGTCGTCGGCGAGGCGATCGACATTGTGCTCGAGCGCGTAGAGACCGGCGGCGGCGACGATCCCCGCCTGTCGCATCGCGCCACCGAAGCGGTGCTTCTCCACCCGCGCCCGCGCCATCAACTCCGGCGAGCCGGCAATCACCGCGCCGAGCGGGCAGCCGAGACCTTTCGAGAGGCAGAGGGTGACCGTGTCAAACGGGCGCCCAAGCTCCGAGGCGGGCATACCGAGTGCGACCGAGGCGTTCGCGATGCGGGCGCCGTCGAGATGCACGCGAAGCTCGAGCTCGCGCGCGATCGCGACGACAGCGTGCAACTCCTCGACCGGCCACACCGACCCGCCCGCGCTGTTGTGGGTGTTTTCGAGCGCGACCACCGACGCACGCGGAATGTGGAAGCCGTCCGAGGCGATCGCGGTCGCGCGCACCTGCTCCGGCGAGATCCGCCCGCGGTACCCCGGGAGGCCGCGCGTCTGCAGTCCGGAGTGCATCGCAGCGCCGCCAAGTTCCGCGACCATGATGTGCGCCGTCTCCTCGACGATCAGCTCGGTGCCGCGCGCGCCGAGAATCGCCAGTGCGATCTGGTTCGCCATCGTCGCAGTCGGCAGGTAGACAGCTTCCGCCTGGCCGAGAAAGCGCGCGGCCCGCTCCTCGAGCGCAAGCACCGTCGGGTCCTCGCGGCGCTGCTCGTCACCGACCTCGGCATTCGCCATTGCCTCGCGCATCCCGGACGAGGGCTTGGTCTGCGTATCGGAGCGAAGATCGATCACAAGCTCACGGACCCATCCTCGGCAAGCGTCCAGTGCGGATTGTGCGCGACCTCCCAGGGGTGGCCGTCCGGATCGATGAAGATCCCCGAGTACCCGCCCCAGAACGTCGTCCCCGGCTCGCGGGCGATTCGCGCACCCGCTGCGCGTGCCTGGCCGATCAACATGTCGGCCTCCTCGGGGGTGCGAACGTTGTAGGCGAGCGTGACGCCGCCCCAGCCACCGCCGTCCTCGACACCTGAGTCCTCGGCGAGCTGCTCACGGCCCCAGAGCGCCACGATCATCCCGCCGGCTTGAAAGAAGACGACGTCGTCCGCGGGCGCAGCGCCGGTGCGCCAGCCGAGCGCCTCATAGAACCGGCGTGCGCGATCGAGATCGGAGACGCCGAGCGTGATCAGGGAGACGCGCTGGTCCACGCCTAGATCCTAGGCCGAAACCGACGGGCTACCGTGTGTCTCCGTGAACCTCGAGCTACTTGCAGAGACCCTCTCCGCCGAGCCCGCCTACCGCAGCCGCCAGGTGTGGGAGTGGGCCGCACGCGGCGCCACCTCGTACGCAGAGATGACGAATCTGCCTGCACCGCTGCGCGCCGAGCTCGCCGAGCGCGTGCCATTCTCATCGCTCGCGCTCGCGCACGAGGCGCAGTCGAAGGACGGCACCGTCAAGGCTCTCTTCCACACCGAGGACGGGCACCCGGTCGAGGCGGTCCTGATGCGCTACCGCGACGGGCGCCGTTCGGTCTGCGTCTCGTCGCAGTCGGGCTGCCCGCTCACGTGCACGTTCTGCGCGACCGGGCAGATGCAGTTCCGTCGCAATCTGACCGCGGGCGAGATCCTCGACCAGGCTCTCCATTTCCGCCGCCTCGAGCCGGTGAACCACGTCGTCTTCATGGGCATGGGCGAGCCGATGTTGAACATCGACGCCGTGCTCGAGGCCGCGCGCCGGCTGCCGGACGTCGGCGTCACCCATCGACGCACGACCGTGTCGACAGTCGGCTGGCTACCGGGCCTCCGCCGCTTCATCGACGAGGTCGACGAGCCGATCCGGCTCGCACTGTCGCTCCACGCGCCCACCGACGCGCTCCGCAGCGAGCTGATGCCGGTGAACGACCGCTATCCGCTCGAAGATGTGATTGGCGAGTGCACGCGATACGTCGAGCTGCGCAAACGGAAGGTGTACGTCGAGTACGTCATGCTCGCCGGGGTCAACGACGGACTCGAGCACGCGCGCGCACTCGCCGACCTGCTTGACCCGAAAGTCTTCAAGGTGAACCTGATCCCGTACAACCCGACCGGGATGTACGAGGGATCGGCCCGCGACACGATCGCGGCGTTCAAGTCGGCGCTCCATCGCGCGCATGTGCCGGCGACGGTCAGGCTGACGCGCGGCCGCGACATCGCCGCGGCTTGCGGCCAGCTGGCGGCCACCGCGTAAAGGCTCGCGCCCGCTAGGCGGCGTCGGGGTCCGGAACCGGATAGGGCACGCCGGGATCCGGCACCGGGACCGCCCGGGTCCGGCGGCTGCGGATCAGGTCCGGGATTCGGATCGGGCCGTGGTGTAGGAGGCTCCAGGTTCATGAGCGGGTTCTGCCCGTCGCAGTCGCCGTCAAACGCAACCCCGGCTACCCTGGCCTGCCATGTCTGAACCAAAACTCGCCCAGCGGAACGACCTGCGCAACGTCGCGATCGTCGCACACGTCGACCACGGCAAGACGACGCTGGTCGACGCGATGCTCTGGCAATCCGGCTCGTTCCGGGAAAACCAGGACGTCGGCGAGCGCGTGATGGACTCGACCGACCTCGAGCGCGAAAAGGGGATCACGATCCTCGCCAAGAACACCGCGGTCCGGCTCGGTGACACGAAGATCAACATCGTCGACACACCGGGGCATGCCGACTTCGGCGGCGAGGTCGAGCGGGCGCTGACGATGGTCGACGG
>Ga0157370_10002169_pt1 | contig 23933 bp, 15 predicted proteins | sample C35metaG_FD_113463 | JGI IMG/M metagenome (GOLD analysis project Ga0157370, IMG submission 113463) | Corn rhizosphere microbial communities from Kellogg Biological Station, Michigan, USA - C3-5 metaG | ecosystem: Host-associated > Plants > Roots > Rhizosphere > Soil | place: USA: Michigan...
TCCCAAACCACGTCCAATCTGCTCAATTGCTTCCAGACTTTTGGTTAAAGGAGATGCTGTAAAATCTTCATAGGCATCCATGGCACTTTCTTTTCGGTCGTCCTGCGGATACACCAAAATGATGTTGTTATCGTTAAAGAATTTTTCAAATTTCTGCGGCAGCCTGTCAAAAATAGAATGATACGAAACCGAACCTTTTCGGGATAAATTAAATACAATTAAATCAGTAGGACGAATTTCATCTGAAATCGATTCAAAATCATCCCATTCTAAAACGCTTTTAAAACCTAATTTAGCATTCAATCGAAGATTATTCGCAATCTGCTGAATACTCTGATGGGTTTTATATTCGGCATAAATTACAATCGGAATACTTAATTCCTGCGATAACCTGCAGATTTTCTGCAATAAAAGCTGAAATCCAACGCCTCGTTCTGAAAATGGCGGACAAATGAAAACCAGCCTTTTTTCTTCGATAAAATTTCTTTGGAACCTGCAGATAAACAAACTTTTATCGACATTATTGATAATCGAATCTACATTTTCTCCAAAAATCTTATCCAGAAATCCTGTTTTTCTCGGCCACCCTATAATCACGATATCCGACATAATTTCTTTGGAAGTTCTCGCAATACCACTCGCTGGATTGTGGTCGATTCTGGCAATTGTATTTATTTTTACTTCGGAGGCTGAACCCTGAACTACAAATTTATCAACCGTTTTTCGGTATTTTAAAATGTTTTTCTCGGCTTGATCGTTATTCGGAACAATCGTTAAAAGCGCAACCGGATTGGCTGATTTTTTATCTTTAATTAAAAGGGCAAAATCTAATAAACTGGCTGTAGCCGAGGTTTTTGCCAGCGGAATTAAAATATGCTCGTCTAAAATCTGGTCTTTATCTGCATCTTCATGCGAAACTTCTTCCTCGCAGATGGCAATTTTTTTCGCTGCTTTTTCAGTCGCGAAAGAAGCCACAATACAAGTTATCAGAATCAAAATAATGGTTCCGTTTAAGATATTTTCATCCAGGATTTTAGCTTTAAATCCAACCAAAATTACGGCCAGAGTCGCAGCAGCGTGCGCACTGCTCAACCCGAAAATAAGCTGTCTTTCGGTTTTGGTATATTTAAAAACAATTTGAGTAAAAAATGCCGCAATCCATTTTCCAAAAATAGCAACAACGCTCAAAGTTCCGGCCACAATTAAAGCCGTTGGTCCGCTTAAAATCACGCTGATATCCACCAGCATTCCCACTGAAATCAGGAAAAAAGGAATAAATAGAGAATTCCCGATAAATTCAATTCGATTCATTAAAGCTGACGAATGCGGAATTAAAGGGTTTAAAGCTAAACCGGCAACGAAAGCTCCAATAATAGGTTCTACTCCTGCTACTTCGGCCAAAAACGCCGCAAAGAAAACTACTGAAAGTACAAAAATATAATGGGCGTGTTTTTCACTTTCCAGTTTTTTAAAGAACCATTTGGCAATTCTTGGAATAACCAGAAACATTATCGCAGAGAAAATGGCCAATGAAACTGTTAGTTTTATCCAAAATGCCTGATTTAAGCTTCCCTGAGCGCTTCCCATAATTACAGCCAGAATAATCAAAACAGCAGTATCGGTTAATATCGTTCCTCCAACTGTAATAGCAACGGCCTGATTTTTTGCAATTCCCAGTTTACTTACAATTGGGTACGCAACTAAAGTATGGGTCGCAAACATACTGGCAGTCAAGAAACTGGCATTAAAATCATATTGCAGTAAATAATAGCAAACCGGAAAACCAATCGTTAAGGGGAAAATAAAGGTGAAGAATCCAAATAGTAAACTTTTATTTCGGTTGGCCTTAAACTCATTCATGTCCAGTTCCAAACCGGCAATAAACATAATATATAAAAGTCCGATCGTTGAAAATAAATCTACAGCCGAATTTTTTGCCAGAATATTAAGTCCGTGCGGCCCAATAATAACACCCGAAATAATAAGCCCGATAATGCCCGGGATATTTATTTTTTTGAGTAAAATAGGCGACAAGAGAATAATGAAAAGTATTAACGAAAAAATCAATACTGGGTTGCTGAGTGGTAATTCGAATTCTTGTAAAAAATGCTTGAAAAATTCTATCATAATATAATTTTATCTTCTTCGTGGTATTTTAATTTATCGCAAAAAGACGTATCCTAATTAAAATAAAATCTCAGAAGTTATGGTTTACCGATTTATTTTAAAACTAAAAAATCGGATTGTTTAGTGATTGTTTCATTACAAAAATACCTAAAAAAAATACCAACTTTTCACGAAAACCGCATATTAAGCAATAAATTTTGTTTCGTTGCCAAATTATTAATATTTAATATTTTTTTTAACAAAACTGCAACATTAACAAACGAAAATAAATGATCATTGCATTATTCAATTATCTTTGTCTTAATAAATATTGCACAATGGAAGAATGTATCTCTGTTTTTGATATGCTTAAAATTGGCGTTGGCCCCTCAAGTTCACACACTTTAGGGCCATGGAGAGCCGCAGAACGTTTTTTAGATGAGTTAAAAGACGAATCAATTTTAGACCAGATTAAACGTGTAAAAGTCGATTTATACGGATCGCTTTCTTTAACCGGAAAAGGTCACGCAACCGATTTATCCGTGATGCTGGGCTTAAGCGGCCAGGATCCCGAATATATTCCGGTTGATAATATTGCCGGAATCATTAAAACTATAGAAGATAGAAATGAGATCATTCTGGCCGATAAATATCCTATTCCGTTTTATTTCCTTCAGGATATTGTGTTCAATAAAGAGTTTCTTCCTTTTCATGCCAATGGATTAAAATTTACGGCCTATAAAAATGATGATTCTGAATACGAATCTACTTTTTATTCTATTGGCGGTGGTTTTGTGGTGAAAGAAGAACGCGAAAACGCCAAAATCAAAGAAGTAATAAAATGTGCTTTCCCGTTTCCAATTCAAAATGCGGTGGAGCTTTTAAACTATACGGTTTCTGAGAACAAATCGATTTCTGAAATTGTCTATGAAAACGAAAAATCAATGCGTTCTGAAGAAGAAATCCATTCAGAATTAATGCGCATTTGGAATACCATGCTCGAATGTATGTACATTGGCTGTCATACCGGAGGAATTCTTCCGGGCGGTTTACATGTTCGCAGACGAGCTTTTGATATGCATCAAAACTTAATTGGTTTATCTAATTATAACAATCCGCAGTCGTGGCTCGAAGAAATTAGAAAAACCGAAGTAAAATTCCGCCAAATTTTAAAATGGGTAAGCTGTTTTGCTCTTGCCGTAAATGAAGTAAATGCTTCTTTGGGCCGTGTTGTTACTGCTCCTACAAACGGAAGCGCCGGAGTTATTCCGGCCGTTTTAATGTACTATCTGGTAATTGAAAACCATAATGCAGGCGAAAAAGAAATCAAACAATTTTTAATGGTTGCCGGAGAAATTGGAAGTATCTTTAAAAAAGGATCTACCATTTCTGCAGCAATGGGAGGCTGTCAGGCCGAAATTGGTGTTTCGTCATCAATGGCCGCTGCCGCGCTTTGCGAATTAATGGGCGGTACTCCTGCTCAGGTTTTAATGGCGGCAGAAATTGCTATGGAACATCATTTAGGATTAACCTGCGATCCAATTGGTGGTTTGGTTCAGATTCCGTGTATCGAAAGGAATACTATGGGCGCCATAAAAGCCATAAACGCAGCCGAACTGGCTCTTGAAACCGATTCTAAAAATGCAAAAGTGCCTTTGGATAAAGTAATTAATACCATGTGGCAGACCGCAAAAGACATGAATTCTAAATACAAAGAAACCTCAGAAGGCGGGCTTGCCGTTGCGGTAAACATGGCCGATTGCTAAAAATAAATTTGCCACGAATTACACGAATTACACGAATTGTTTTTTATTCACTTCAATAAAAATTAGCGTAATTCGTGAAATTCGTGGCAAAAACTAAATACCTCATGAAAAAATTCTACTTCTTAATTGCATTATTTTGCTCTGTTTTACTGCATTCTCAGGAACGATATTTTCTTAATTCAGATACACGTTTATATACCTCGCCCAATACAACTTCTGCGTTTTTAGGTTATTTTAAATACGGTGCCGAAATCCGATTATTATCTGAAAGTAAAAACGGCTGGTACAAAGTTCAGGCTGATAATTTTAACGAAGGATATGTACAGGAGGGTTTTGTTGCAACACGATTAAATGCAAAAGATGTTAAGATTACAGATCGCGAAAATCCAATTTTAGATGGCGGAGATCCTTATTATGGCGGTAATCATTTATTTGTTCTTGTTGCGGGTTTAAAAGCCAGAGCATTACCGGATAAAAACTCAAAAATAAAAGAAATTTTATTTACCGGAGATCCCGTTGCTGTAGATTACGTTCCGGTAAACCAAGAAGACTGGGTAAATGTAAACGGTAATTTTGATGAAGAATACGCCCGTTATACCTTAAGAAAATTCATTGGCTTAAGACCCAATTTTGAAACCTTGCTAAAAGATTTTGATAAACTGGATGTCAACGCCGTTTCTGATCGTAAAACGGTTAGCGAACGAATTGTAGAACTGGCCTGGAACAGCGATTATTCAAAATTAGAACCAGCTTATCAACGTTATTATGAAGTTGTAAAACAGCTGAACGATCCTAAATTACTTGCCGAAAACGAATTGAATATGGCTCTTGCCAAAGGTTTAGCGAAACATAAATTACCAGAACAAATTGTGGCATTTGCAAAAAAAGCCGAGTTTAGCTTAAAAGGAACCAAAACAAAATCACTGTACTTTTCTCAGACTGATTTGGTTAAGATATTTGGAAAACCAGCTAAAAAAGCCACTGTTAGCGATGAGTGCGGTATTTATTTAAGCGATTTATTTTATTACTATCCTGATTTAGAAGTTTCTGTAGATGAAAAGAAAAATCAGGCCGAAATTGTTAAGGTTTTCATCAACGAAAGCAACAAATTAATTCTAAATACAAACGCGGTTTTAGACAATTCAGTGTCCGAAAAAGCTTTAATTGAAAAATATGGAACTTATCTTGAAGCTTCTTTAAAATCGCCGCATATTTATTCTATTATAATGGAAGACAGTCAGTTTAGAATTGAATTTAAAGACGGAAAGCTTTTTTCTGTCGAAATATTCTTTTATTGCTGATCCCCCTTTTACAATTATTCAATACTTTTACATTATCAAAAAAAATTAAAATGTCAGTAGCAAAAAAAGATTATAAAAGAATCACAACAAAGTCATTAATTGAAATGAAAAGCAACGGAGAAAAAATCTCTATGCTTACCGCGTATGATTATACAATGGCTAAAATTGTTGATACCGCAGGAGTCGATGTGATTTTAGTGGGAGATTCGGCATCAAACGTTATGGCGGGCCACGAAACGACTCTGCCAATTACTTTAGATCAAATGATTTACCATGCTTCATCTGTAGTTCGCGCTGTAGAAAGAGGTTTAGTGGTAGTCGATCTGCCTTTTGGAAGTTACCAGTCAGATCCTAAAGAAGCCTTACGTTCTGCTATCAGAATTATGAAAGAAAGCGGCGGACATGCTGTGAAATTAGAAGGTGGAAAAGAAATTAAAGAATCGATCAAAAAAATATTAAACGCAGGAATTCCGGTTATGGGACATTTAGGTTTAACGCCTCAATCTATCTATAAATTTGGAACTTACACCGTTCGTGCAAAAGAAGAAGAAGAAGCCGAAAAATTAATTGAAGATGCCAAAATGCTTGAAAAAGTAGGCTGTTTTGCCGTTGTTTTGGAAAAAATCCCTGCTGATTTAGCCGAAAAAGTAGCTAAAAGTATTTCGATTCCAGTTATCGGAATTGGTGCCGGAGGCGGTGTTGACGGACAGGTTTTGGTTATTCACGATATGTTAGGAATGAACAATGAGTTTAGTCCGCGTTTCTTACGTCGTTACTTAAACTTATACGAAGAAATGACAAAAGCAATCGGCCAATATGCAGCCGATGTGAAATCCAGCGATTTCCCTAATGCTAATGAGCAATACTAGTTTAGACTTTCTTAGATTCTAGACTGACTTAGACTTCTTAGATTTTGTTTTTTATTTTTTAAAGACATTAGCCTAAGAAGTCTAAAAAAAAGCTAAATAATTATATAAAAATGCATCAATTTAAAGAGCTTTTAATTTGGAAAAAAAGCAGATTATTTTGTTCTAAGATATATTCGATAACATCTACATTTCCTAATGAAGAAAAGTTTGGAATAACTAATCAATTAAGAAGAGCTGGAGTATCAATTCCATCAAATATTGCTGAAGGTTCGTCAAGAAACTCAAATAAAGATTTTGCTCGATTTTTAGAAATTGCTATTGGATCTGCTTATGAGGTTGAAACCCAACTTTTAATTTCTTCTGATTTAGGATTTATGACTGAAGAAAACACAAAAGAATTAATCAATACCCTAGAAGAAATCACCAAAATGACTTCCAGATTTAGAGCAACTTTATTATAAATCTAAGAAGTCTAAGTCAGTCTAAAAATCTAAGCCAGTCTAATTATGAAAATCGTTTCAGATAAAAACAATCTCCAGGTATTACATGAAGACAATCACATTATTGTGGTTAATAAGCGCGTTGGCGATATTGTACAAGGTGATAAAACAGGAGACAAACCTTTATCTGATGTTGTAAAAGAATATATCAAAGTTAAATACAACAAACCAGGCGATGTTTTTTTGGGTGTGATTCATCGTTTAGATCGTCCAACAACGGGAATTGTTGTTTTTGCCAGAACTAGTAAGGCATTAACCCGAATGAACGAATTGTTCAGCAATCGTGAAACGAAAAAAACATATTGGGCAATTGTAAAAAACAAACCCCTTGAAAGTGCTGCCAAACTGGTGCACTATCTAAAACGAAACGAAAAAAATAATACTTCAAAAGCGCATTTAAAAGAAGTTCCGGACAGCAAACTGGCAAGTCTGGATTATAAAATCATCAAAGAACTTCAAAATTATACGGCACTGGAAATCAATTTACATACAGGCCGTCACCATCAAATTCGTGCGCAATTGTCTGCAATTGGTTCGCCAATAAAAGGAGATCTTAAATATGGTTTTGACCGAAGCAATCCTGATGGCGGTATTCATCTTCATGCCAGAAAACTTGTTTTTGTTCATCCTGTCACAAAAGAAGAAATTACGATTATTGCTCCAACACCTGACGAAACCATTTGGAATGCCATTTGATTTTATGATTAAATTGTTAATTTTTTAATTTTTATCGATTAACTTGCATATTCTAAAAAACAAGCCAATCATAAAAATGGACTTCAAAAACGACATCGGGTACAGAAAACAAACGCTGAAAAAGTTATTATATAACATTCAAAAAAGCGAAGATTTAATTGTAAAAGCTTTATACGATGATTTCAAAAAACCAGAGTTTGAAGCTGTTTTAACCGAAACCAATTATGTTATTTCGGAACTAAAAGATACCATTAAAAACATTAATACCTGGGCAAAACGAAAACGCGTTTTTCCGTCTCTCCTTAATTTTCCGTCTTCAGATTATATTTATAAAGAACCCTACGGAAATGTTTTGGTTATTGCTCCGTGGAATTATCCGTTTCAGTTAGCTTTATGCCCGCTTATTGCGGCTGTTGCTGCCGGAAACAGAGTCGTTCTTAAACCATCAGAACTTACGCCTCACACCTCCTCTATCATTGCAAAACTTATCGAAAAAACATTCCACATCAGTCATGTCGAAGTTTTTGAAGGTGGTGTCGAAGTTTCAAATAAATTATTGGCGCAGCGCTGGGATTATATTTTCTTTACCGGAAGTGTAAACGTTGGAAAAATCGTAGCCAAAGCGGCAGCCGAAAATTTAACGCCTGTAACATTAGAATTAGGCGGCAAAAATCCGTGTGTTGTAGACGAAACGGCTAATTTAAAATTAGCAGCCAAAAGAATTGTCTGGGGAAAATTTATCAATGCCGGTCAAACCTGTATTGCACCTGATTATATTTTGATTCAGAAAAACATGAAAGTCAATTTCATTTCTTTTTTAATGGAAGAAATTGTCAATGCTTATGGCAAAAAAATGGATAAATCTCCAGATTTTGCCCGAATTATCAATATGAAAAACTGGGTTCGTTTAGATCAAATGATTGAACGTGAAAAAGTAATTTTTGGCGGAGAAACCAATTCTGACAACCTTTATATTTCTCCCACTTTAATTGAAGATCCAAGTTTAGACAGTCCGATAATGAAGGAGGAAATTTTTGGTCCAATTTTGCCAATTCTAACTTATGAAACCGAGGCTGATATCCAAAACATAATTAGTAAGTACGAAAAACCTTTAGCTTTTTATATTTTCAGCGAAAGCAAATCATTTGCTAAAAAATTAATTACAAATTACTCCTTTGGAGGCGGTGCTGTTAACGATACTGTCATCCATTTTTCTAACAAGAGACTGCCTTTTGGCGGTGTTGGCCACAGTGGTATTGGCGCTTACCACGGGCAAATGAGTTTTGATACTTTTTCTCATCACAAAGCCATGGTCAAGAAAGCCAACTGGCTTGATTTACCAATGCGATACGCGCCTTACAAAGACAAATTGACTGCAATTAAACGAATTCTGGACTGGATTTAAGTTCCGAAAACAATTTCGTAATGTTTTGTAGATTTTTATAAGGAATTGATTAAAAATATTATATTTACGTCAAACAATCATTATCGTAAAACGTAAAAATATATAACAACTTTACCTTTAAAATGAAATCTACACTTGACCAGATTGAAGAAATCAAAAAAGATGGCTATTCAATAGACTTTTCTACCGTTTTTAATTACGCTTTTGAAAATTATAAAAAAATTGCGCTTTACTCAGGACTTATAATTTTAGTATTTTCTGTTGTAGTTGTAATCGCTATCATGGGACTAGCAGTTGCCTTTTATGGCGTGCAGAGTTTAACACAGAATTTTCTTGAAGATTTTCAAAATCAAAAGCTGACTTATATCCAGCAGGTTATTTCTACCGTTTCCCTTTCGGCAGTTACGGCATTATTTGCACCTTTAGGAGCAGGATTCTTAAAAATGGCCGATTGTGCAGATAAAGATGAGGAGTTTAATGTTTCGACTATTTTTACTTATTACAAAGCGCCGTATTTTATTCAATTATTTTCGGTTGCGTTTATTTTAGGCGTAGTGAGCACCGGAATAGCTTATTTTTTAGATAGTTTAGGAACTCAATTTATAGGAACTGGGTTTTCATTATTTATTAATTATTTTACGTTTTTTACAATTCCACTAATCATTTTTGGAAACTTAAATGCTATAGATGCTATAAAATCGAGTTTTGTTCTTGTGAGCAAAAACCCAATAATCATATTCTGTTTATTTATAATTGGATATATTGGTTCGGCAGTAGGTCTTGTTGGCTGCTGTATAGGAATACTTTTTACAGCCGTTTTCAATACATCAGTTACGTATGCCACTTATTTTTCTATTTTTAATGAAGAAGAACAACAGGATTCCATTGATTCAATTGGAAGATCGGATTTAGAATAAAACGAAAAGTTCTGAAATAAAAAAGAGCCTAACCTACTCTATTTCAGGATTTTCAAAATACTATTTACTAAACCAAACATACCCCAAATTCTATGGTAGAAAACTATAGTTTTTTCAATTTATTGGTTTCAGGAATTGCCGGCTTTGGCAATACCCTGAAATCAATTATGACAAACTGGTACGTTTTCAACTCCGACATTATTTTCTTCAACAATCCTAAACTTATTGTTCTCGGCTTTTCGCTGCTGGGCTTTTTATCTTTACTCGTTTATCAATTTTTTCGGATCAAAGCGAAAATTGGAAATTTCATCGAAAAAAAGAAAGAAGCCGAAACGGTCGAAAGAGAATATCAGCTCTATATTTTATTCTTTGGTATTGCAGTAATTGTAATCGAAATAATAAATGAAATTTTTAAAATAAGACCCAAAAGCTTATTGGTTATAAACGTTTCCATTGGGTTTTCGGTACTTTTAATTTACGTTATAACAGATAAAATAAAATGGCTTCGCGACAGGATTCAGCGCATTTTTATATACAGTTTTTTTATCTACATCAGTTATGTTGGTTACAATATCATTACACTCTCCAATGATGTTGTTCCTGTAATTGTCTTTTTAATTTCGTTTTTCTTTTCTTATAACATCCTAAAACCAATAAAAGTCTACTGGCTATTTGTAGCCGTTGTGTTTCTATTTTTGATTTTAACGGTTACTTATCATCTAATTCCTTTAAAATCATCCATTCTATTAATCAATTTCTGCATTTTAATCTTCATTATCAATCAGGTTAAATATGCTGTTTTATTAAACAATCGCGATAATTTTAGGTTTACAAATGAAATTGTACACAAAGGAAACTCACTGACAATTGCAACAAATCAAAGAGGCGAAGTCTTGTTTTGCAGCGAAACCATATATTCCATTTTAGGATATCAGCCCGAAGATGTAATGGGTTTTAATTTTTGGAAACTGACCAAAGGAGAAAAATACACCGCCAATATTCATCCTATACACCATCACGAGAACAAAGTATATACCCGAAAATTAAAAGGCAAAAACGGAGAATACAAATACATTCAATGGAAAGATAAAAAATTCTCTGATGATTTGATTATCAGTATTGGCCAGGATGTTACAGAACAAATTCTGGTTCAGGATCAGTATAAAAATTTAATTCAAACCGCAACCGATATTATTTTTGAAGTAGATGCCGATGGTCATTTTACTTTTATAAATGAATTTGCGTATTCGCTTTTAGGCTATTCAGAAAATGAAATAATCGAAAAACATTATTCGAATTTTATTCATGAAAATTACTCTATGAGTGCCGTTGATTTTTACGAAAATTTTGAAAACAACGGAAACAAATTTCCCATAATAGAACTTCCTATTTTAAAGAAAAACGGACAGGAATTATGGATTTCACAAAAAATTATTATTCGCAAAAATGATTTAGGTCAAACCATTGGTTTCGCAGGAATTGCAAGAGATATTACCGAAATTAAAAACGCCGAAAACGAGAAAAAAAGACGTCTTGAAAAGATTGAAGCGTATAACAATTCAACCAAAAAATTATCTACTACAGATTTTAGCACTTATGATAATTTAAATACCGTTATCGATTATATTATCAAAGAAGCTTCGACTGTAAGCAAATCAAACCGGGTTAGTTTTTGGAAATATTACAAAGATTTAATAACCTGTAAAAACCTTTACAGCGTTGACAATCAAAACTTAAATGATAAGAATATTTTAGATAAAGAATCGTATCCTATCTATTTTGAAACCTTAAAAAATAAAGCCATTATAAACGCGCCGGACGTTTTTAATAAACTGGAAACATCCGAATTCCAGAAGCTTTATTTCACCAAAAATCATATTAAATCCATGCTCGATGTTCCCATTTTTCTAAGCGGACAACTGGCTGGCGTGGTTTGCTTTGAAAGTACCGAAGAACAAAGAGAATGGGATAATGAGGATATTAATTATGCCAGAACGATTTCAGATGTAATTTCGCTCGCGATTTCTATGCAGATGCGTTTAGAAACAGAACGGAGATTAGAATTTAAAAGTCAGCTATTGTCAGCACTTTCGCTTTGTACAGAGAAATTTTTGCTGAGTAAATCGACTGAGCAAATGTTTAAGGAAACGTATGATTTAATTGGAAAAGCATCAAAAGCCGATCATATGTTTTATTATGAAAGGGATTTTTCGACCAATACCGTTTCTCAAAAATACAAATGGTCCAGACAAGGCGTTACGCATCAAATAACGTCATTGCGCCACATGACCGAAGACAATTTAAAAGAGATTTTTGAAGCCGCAAAAAACAAACGAATCCTAAACACCTTTACCAGAAAACTTGAGGATTCCTATTTCAAACAGCTTTTGATTAAAAATGAAATAAAATCAATTTTAGTCCTTCCGCTTTATATCAACGATATTTTTACCGGATTTATTGGTTTTGATGATTGTACGGACGAAAGAAAATGGTCTGAAGAAGAAATCTATATTTTTCAGGTTTTAGCCAATAATATTTCATCGGCTTTAGAAAGAAACCGAAACGAAAATAAAATTATTGAAAGCGAAGAAAAATTCAAGTTAATTGCCAACAATATTCCCGGAACCGTTTATTTATCAAAATTTAATGCTTTTTCTACCAAGATTTTCTTAAACGATGAAATTCAGAATTTAACCGGATATTCAAAAGCAGAATTTATAGAAAACAATCTTTCTTTTTTATCGCTTATTCACCATGACGATCGTGATGAAGTTATTAATAACCAGATTGATAATCTTCAAAACGGGATGCCTTTGCATAATATTTACCGTATTAAGCGAAAAACGGGAGAATATATTTGGGTAGAAGAATTTGGCGACGTGATTAAAAAAGGAGATGAAATTGAATTTGTGGGTGGAATTTATTTTGACATCACCAATAAAAAAGAAACCGAAGATGCCATTAAAGCCAAACAATTAGCAGAAGCAGCGAATAAATCAAAATCTGATTTTCTGGCCAATATGTCGCACGAAATTAGAACGCCGCTTAATGGAATTATAGGTTTTACGCATTTATTGATGAAAACTGAATTAGAAGAAATTCAGGAGAAATACATGACAACCATTAACCAATCCGCGCATTCGCTGTTGGAGATTATCAATGATATTTTAGATTTTTCTAAAATTGAAGCCGGAAAACTGGAACTTTTTATCGATTTATACGACATTAAAAAAGTACTGGGCCAGGTTTTTGATTTGATTGTTTTTGAATCCAATCAAAAAAACCTGCAATTAGAACTCAATGTAGATCAGAATGTTCCTAAATACATTTGGACCGATATCGTAAGAATAAAACAAATTTTGATAAACCTACTTTCGAATGCGGTAAAATTTACCCATCAAGGTTCTATAAAATTGAATGTTTCGGTTTTATCGAAATCAAAAAACAACTTTTGCACCCTGCGTTTTTCTGTAATTGATACCGGAATTGGAATTATGGAAAAAAACCAGAAAAAGATTTTTAAAGCTTTTTCGCAGGCTGATAGTTCTACAACGAGAAAATTTGGAGGAACTGGTTTAGGATTAACCATATCAAATCAGCTTTTGGCTTTAATGGAAAGCCGACTGCAATTGGAAAGTAAAATTGGTGAAGGAAGTAATTTTTTCTTTGATTTGAATTTAAAAACAAGCAATCAAAGCATTAACGAAAAATACAATGCCGAACTGAAAAGCATTAATTTAAATAATGATGAAGCAATTAACGATCCTGATAATCAAAACATACGCTTTTTAATTGTGGAAGATAATAAAGTGAATATGCTTCTTTTAAAAACCATTGTTCGAAATCTTTACAGCAACGCTTATATCCATGAATGCGAAAATGGCTATGAAGCCGTAAAACAATTTGAAAGTATTAAGCCAACTATTGTTTTTATGGATATTCAAATGCCAATTATGAATGGTTACGAAACAACCAAGGCAATAAGAAACACGCTTATTGGTAAAAATATACCCATTATTGCTGTAACTGCCGGTGCTGAAAAAGAAGAGCGGAATAAATGCATTTCGGCTGGAATGGACGACTATATTTCAAAACCAATCATGAAAGGCAGTGTAGAAGAAACTCTGGTAAAATGGTTAAAATAATTAAAACTAAATACGGTCAAATTAAACGTATTTGCTAAAAATTACATAAATTCGTACAAGAATAAATACAAAAAGCTTAAAAACAATAAACTATGAAATGGGCAGGCAGAAGACAAAGTGATAACGTTGAAGATCGCAGATCAATATCTGGCGGAAAAGTTGCCGTTGGAGGCGGAATAATTGGAATTATTATTTTACTGGTAAATGTTTTTGGCGGTGAAAATGCCCAGCTGATCACTCCTGTTTTAGAACAAATGCAAGGCGGACAAACTCAAACGGAAGCAGCAGCGCCATTAAGCAAGGAAGATGAAGAAATGGGCCAGTTTGTAAGAGTTGTTTTAGCCGACAATGAAGACATCTGGGGGAAAATATTTGCTGAGCACGGAATGACGTATAAAAACCCGAAATTGGTGCTTTTTAGAGGTTCTGTTCAAACTTCATGCGGAGGAGCCTCATCTGCATCAGGACCTTTTTATTGTCCCGCAGATCAAAAGGTATATATGGATTTGGGTTTCTTTGAAGAACTTAAAACAAAATTTGGAGCCAAAGGCGGCGATTTTGCCATTGCCTACGTAATAGCACATGAGATTGGACACCACGTTCAGACACTTTTAGGAACATCGGCAAAAATGCATCAGGAACAAGAAGGGAAAAGCCAGGTCGAAGCCAATAAACTTTCGGTTGCTTTAGAACTTCAGGCTGATTTTTATGCCGGAGTTTGGGCGCATTATAATGAAAAGAACTTAGATACCGGAGATATCGAAGAAGCGTTAAGCGCTGCAAATGCTGTGGGAGACGACGCTATTCAAAGCAAAATGCAGGGACAAATTGTTCCTGACTCTTTTACACACGGAACATCCGAACAAAGAATGTACTGGTTTAAAAAAGGCTTTAAAACCGGAGACATCAAACAAGGAACTACTTTTGACGAAATTAGATAATACATAAACCAAATATAATAACCACTAAAAGCATGATTTAACCGTCATGCTTTTTTTTGTTTTTATTTTTGAACCATATAAGTTATAGAAGTTCATTATAGATAAGCCGCAACAATTAAAAACACAAAATAAATTAAGATCATATTAAAAGCATAGCCAGAGGTTGAAACCGCTGATCGGAATATATTCAAAAAAACTTTTTGATCTTACTTAAATTTCCAATAGATCCCAGCTTAATCTTAAATCACTTACATAACTTATATGGTTCAAAAAAAATTAAACGCACAAAAAAAGCCTTGAATTTCTTCAAGGCTTTAAATTTCTGGGTGGCTGACCGGGTTCGAACCGGCGACCCGCGGCACCACAAACCGCTACTCTAACCAGCTGAGCTACAACCACCATTTTTGCTTAGCGAGTGCAAATATAGAACAAAGGTTCAGTTCTACAAAGAAAAAAATGAAAAATTTTCATGAAAATTACATCAAATTTTCTAAACTATTGACAGCCAAACATCTTTCAACAGTAAAACCTTCGGCAAAATCTTTCCCAACTAACCTTCCTAAGTCCTGCGCACGATAATTTAAGCTTTCCATAAAGTTCTTACTTGTAATTGGCGTAGCAGGTTCTTTTGAGTTTGGATCATAAAATTGCGTTTTATAAGCCATAACCGCTTCGATCTTTTTTTCTTCAAAACCTGTAATATCGACTACAAAGTCTGGCTCCAGGTTTTTCCACTAAATATAATGGTATACTACTTTTGGTCTCCACGCTTCTTGTTTCTCTCCATTGATAGACGTTTCAATTTTCATCAAACCTGACAAAAAACAAGAATCAGAAACTAGTTTGCTTCCTTTTCCATGATCAATATGACGGTCATCGACTGCATTACACAATACAATTTCCGGTTTATATTTACGAATCATTTTTATAACCTCTAACTGGTGTTTTTCGTCATTCACAAAAAAACCATCACGTAAACCCAGATTCTCACGAACCAAAACCCCTAAAATCTTTGCTGCATCTTTCGCTTCCTGATCTCTGGTTTCAGCCGTTCCGCGCGTTCCTAATTCGCCGCGCGTTAAATCAACAATACCTACTTTTTTCCCAAGGGAAACTTCTTTTAAAATTGTTCCGGCACAACCCAATTCTACATCATCCGGATGTGCACCAAAGGCTAATATATCTAATTTCATTTTTTTGTTTTTTGTTTGTTTTGTTTCAGGTTTCAAGTTTCAAGTTTCAGGTTTTCCTCACTTTGTCAGGCTGAGCGAAGTCGAAGCCCTTTATGTGCCCTTCTCCCGAAGCCTCGGGATCGCTCAGGGTGACACGCCACTGAAAACTCATAACTCATAACTCATAACTCTAAGAACTCTTTTCATCGTCATTGACTTATTGACGCTTTCCTCCCATTCTTTTTCCGGGATACTTTCTTTTGTAATACCGCATCCCATATATAAAATCGCTGTTTTATTCTGAATCTGCATGCTTCGTAAATTTACAAATAAATCAGAACTCACAGATTCATTAGCAAAACTGCTGTTTAATTCGCCTATAAAACCTGTATAAAAAGTACGATCGTAATTTTCGTTTTCTATAATAAACGCTTTTGCTTTTTTCTTTGGCAAACCGCAAACCGCCGGCGTTGGATGAAGTGTATCGATTACTTCTTCAAGAGTTGAATTCTCATTCAAAACTCCCGAAATATCCGTTTTAATATGCCAGATCGATCCGGCTTTCAAACTATAAGGTTCCGTCACTACAACCGAATTAGCCACTTCGCGCAAGCGCTTTACAATAAAATCGGTTACATATTGCTGTTCGTCTTTTTCCTTTTGCTCCCAACGAATTTCCGTTTCTAAATTTGCTTTTTGCGTTCCGGCCAAAGCGGTAGTTTCAAAAACATTTCCGTTGGCTTTTAAAAGTTGTTCCGGCGTTGCTCCCATCCAAAGTCCAATTTGAGGATGAAAAAAGCAGTAACAAAAAGTCGTGGGATACAACTGTACCAAATGCTGAAAAGTTTCGATGAAATCAAATTCAGATAAAGCTGCTTTTTCGCTTCGGGATAAAACTACTTTTTTGAATTCTTCATTTTTAATGGCCTCAATTCCTTTAGAAACTAAATCTTCATATTGAATTTTGGCATCGGCATCAAAATACAAATCATCCGTTTCAAAAGATTCAAAAGCCGTACTTTCCTTCTCGGCAGTAATAATTTCCGATTCATTTTCAGGAATCAACACCAGCTCTTTTTCATCAAAAGAAGCAAAAACAAATCCTTTTTCGCTGTAATCTGATATTTTGTGCAGTGTATTATTTTGCTGTAAAAGTCCAAAAACACTAGAAGTATTAGGCTTTGAATAAATTACAAAAGGTAAGTTTTGATTGTAATGTTGTTTTGTTTTTGAGAAAAAATTATTCATGTCCCTTATTCTGTTTTCTTTTTCTCCAAAACCATATTCGTCAGTTTGCAAAGCGAAATTAAATTTCCTGCTTCGTCTGTAATCTTAATTTCCCAAAGATGAAGGCTTCGGCCTTTGTGAATAATTCTGGCTGTGCCAAAAACAACACCTTCGCGAATACTTCTTAAATGATTTGCCGAGATTTCGATTCCGCGTACTTCCTGCTCTTTCGGGTTAATAAAAAAGAAAGAAGCCGCACTCCCTACACTTTCTGCCAAAGCTACTGAAGCTCCTCCGTGTAACAACCCCATTGGCTGATGAACGCTTGGATTTACTGGCATTTTTGCAGTTAAAAAATCTTCTCCAGCATCGATATATTCTATTTTCAGCGTTTCCATTAATGTGTTTTTAGAAAACTCATTGCAGCGCGCTAAAATCTGTTCTTTTGTGTAATTCATTAAAATGGACTTTAAAATCGTAAAATTAAAGAAAAGATGAGATACAAATTCGAAAATCCAATTCTAAAATTAAAAATCATTTATAAACTTGTCAGTTTTTTGCTATTTTTACAAAAACAATCAAAATCAATCTTTGGCTGGATTTTTTTTTGCCACAGATTGCACAGATTAAAAGGATTTAAAATATAGTCGCAAATTTTAATTCAATTTGTAAAATTCTAAGCGAAAAAAATCTTTTTAATCCTTTTAATCTGTGGCTAAAAAAACTATTTAAATGCGTCAGTACTTTATACTCTTTATTTTCGGAATAATTCTAGCGTTTAGTTCTTGTAGAACTGATTTTGAAACTGTTGCCAGTTACGGAAATTTAAAGTTTTCAAAAGACACTGTTTATCTAGATACTGTTTTTAAAAACATTGGCTCAAGCACCTATCAACTTAAAGTTTATAACCGAAGCAAAAAAGATATTTCGATTCCTGTTATACAGCTTAAAAAAGGATTGAACTCAAAATACCGAATGACCGTTGACGGAATGAACGGCAATAACGGAAAGATTTTTAAAGATGTCACGCTGTTAGCCAAAGACAGTTTGTACATTTTTATTGAAACAACTGCGGATATAACGGATGCTGACCCAACCGATTTTCTGTATACCGATGAAATTCAATTTGACAGCGGCGCCAATTTGCAGCAAGTAGCATTGGTAACCCTGATTCAGGATGCTGTTTTTTTATTCCCAAAACAAAATGCTGACGGAACAAAAGAAAAAATCAAAATTGACGGTAAAGATGTTGACGGATTTTATCTTAACGAAAGTGATCCTGAAAACGGAAATGAACTCATTTTTACCAAACAAAAACCATACGTAATTTACGGTTATGCGGGAGTTCCAGAAAACAAAACGGTAACTTTTCAAGCCGGAACAAGAGTTCATTTTCATGCCAAATCAGGTTTATACGTTGGCGACAAAGCTTCTCTTCAAATTAACGGAGCAGTATCTACAACCAACAAACTCGAAAACGAGGTTATTTTTGAAGGCGATCGTTTAGAATCTCTTTACTCAGATATTCCGGGACAATGGAAATCGGTTATTTTTTCTAACGGAAGCGCCAATCATTCGATCAATCATTTAACCTTAAAAAATGCAATTACAGGTTTAGATTTTCAAAATCCATTTAATACCGTTGAAATCAAAAACACGCAGATTTACAATTGTGCCGAATACGGAATTTTAGCTCAAAATACACATATTATTGGCGAAAACATCGTGATTAATTATGCCGGAATAGCCAGTTTATCTTGTGTGTATGGCGGTAATTATAATTTTGCGCATTGTACTTTCAATAACAGCTGGTCAAATAGTTCAAATTTTGCCGTTAACTTGAGTAATAGTTTAGCAGGCAAAACTCCGGAAACGAATCCGCTCACGAATGCAACTTTCAATAATTGCATTATTTACGGTTCCAGCACCAATGAATTTAATTTAAACAAAAGCACAAATGCTGCATTTGTGTATCAGTTAAACAATTGTCTGTTGAAATTCGGCAGTTCAACAAATCCTAATTATCAGTTTAAAACCGATACAGAACATTACAATCAGATTATTTTAAATGAAAACCCGAAGTATTATAATGTTTCTAAAAATCAATTGAACATCGATAAAACTTCTGCCGCTTTCGCGAAAGGGAATCCGGCCTATATAATTCCGCAGGATATTTTAGGAATTACAAGAACTTCTCCACCAGATTTGGGTGCTTATCAAAGTAAAGATTTCCCTTCTAAATAAAATTAGGAGGTCTAAATAAGCTTTTTTTGAAATTGTCAACGCAGACTTTTTGTTATCAGAGTCTGTCTTATGTTTAAAACCAAAACATAATCATCACTTAACACGTTTTTTTCTTTAAAACTGTAATCTTGCCCTCAGAATTAAACGTATTCATTTTAAGACTTTAAGTCGCAATTTCAACCTGCTTATTTATGAAAAAAAACTACTTTTTTCTTTTTTCCCTGATTTTTACATCAGCCTTTGCACAAATTCCAACCGGATATTACGATACAGCAACAGGGACTGGTTATACATTAAAAACACAATTGTATAATATTATTAAAGGTCACACAGACAACGGATATGGCGGACTTTATGTAACATATGCCACATCAGACCTTGATCATTTTTATGAAAATGACGGTTCGGTTTTAGATATGTATTCTGAAAATCCATCAGGAACAGATCCTTATACTTACAGCATTGCTGCTACTCAAAGATGCGGTAATTATGTTAAAGAAGGTGATTGTTACAACAGGGAGCACATTATTCCACAATCTGTATTTGATGAAAAATCACCAATGGTAGCCGATGCTCATTTTATTACGCCAACAGATGGAAAAGTAAACGGAATGCGCTCAAATTATCCTCATGGCGTTGTAAATAATCCAACTTATACTTCTTTAAACGGAAGTAAATTAGGGACAAATTCTACTGCAGGATATTCAGGAATTGTTTTCGAACCAATTGATGAATTTAAGGGCGACATTGCCCGAATGTATTTTTATTTTGCAACACGATATGAAAACACAATTGCCGGATATTCATATCCAATGTTTAACGGAACTTCAAATAAGGTTTTTACAGCAGCTTTCTTAAATATTCTTCTAGCCTGGCATACACAAGATCCCGTAAGTCCGAGAGAAATAGAACGCAACAATGCGATTTATACTCGCCAAAACAACCGAAATCCATTTATTGACCATCCAGAATATGTAAATCAAATCTGGACAACTGAATCAGATGATACTACGCCGCCAACGACACCTCTAAACTTAACGGTTACACAAAGTACTTCAAAATCAATAAGTTTAAGCTGGTCTGCTTCGACAGATAATGTCGGAATTGCAGGTTATGCGATTTACGTAAACAATGTTTTCAAACAAAATGCAACAGGCACAACTGCTGTAATATCAGGATTAACACCATCTACAACATACTCTTTTTATGTAGTTGCAAAAGACACATCAAATAATTTATCCCCTCAAAGTACCTCTGTAAATGGAGATACAACTGAAGCATCTTCTGGAGGAGGCGGTACAATTACTAATGAAATTTTCTTCACAGAATATATTGAAGGTTCTGGTAACAATAAATATCTCGAAATTTCAAATTTCACAGGAAACACAGTCGATTTAACTAAATACACCATCAAAAAGCAGGTTAACGGTGCCGGGCCGTGGACATCAACTTCCGGACTTTCATTAACAGGAACATTAGCTCATGGAGCATCATATGTAATAGCATACAATCAGGGTGCTGCAACTTGTTTTACTCCGGCAAACGCTAATCTATCAAGTGGCGCAACGGAACTTCAGTTTAACGGAAATGATCCTGTTGGATTATTTAAAAATGATGTTTTAATCGATATAATTGGTACTTTAGGCAATACTGCTAACTTTTCTATTGACGAAACTTTAAGAAGAAAACCAACGATTTCTTCACCAAACACTACTTTTAATAAAGCTGCAGAATGGGATGTATATCCTAAAGACACTTGCAGCGGATTAGGAAGCCACAGTTTAGCGAATTTAGGAACTGGAGATTTTGATTCTAATGTGTTTTCAATTTATCCAAATCCTTCAAATGGTCATTTTACTATTCAGCTTAAAGATTCCAACGAAGCTTCAAATATTGAAATATTATCAATTTTAGGACAAAGCGTTTTCTCACAAAAAAACAGTACTAATTCATCCATAAACGTAAATAATCTTCAAAAAGGAATTTATATTGTACGTATTACTCAGGGTTCAAAAACAAGCAGTAAAAAAATAATTATCAACTAATAAAGCTATTTCAGCCTAATATATCTCCCGCAAAGACTATGATTTTTAAAATCATGTCTCTGCGGGATTTTATATAAAAAACCACTCGTAAGAAAATATATCCAGAATTAAACATTGCTTAACGCAGCGTATTTATAAAAGTAGTAGATTTGTTACAATACATTTTTAATTTTCTAAAAATCAGATTCTTAAAAATGAATTTAACTCCCAAATCTTAAACTGCTATTTATGAAAAAAAACTACTTTTTACTGTTATTGCTGTCTTTCAGCATTGGTTTTGCTCAAATTCCTTCTGGTTATTACAATGCCGCAACCGGAACAGGTTATACCTTAAAAACGCAATTGTATAACATTATTAAAGACCACACCAATAATGGTTATGCAGGTTTATACACGACCTACCTAACCTCTGACGTTGATAACTTTTATGAAAACGACGGAACAATCCTGGACATGTATTCTGAAAATCCTTCAGGAACTGATCCGTACACCTATACAACAGGAACAACTCAGCGATGCGGCAGTTATTCTGTAGAAGGCGATTGTTATAACAGAGAACACATTATTCCGCAGTCGGTTTTTAATGAGCAGTCTCCAATGGTTGCCGATGCCCATTTCATTACTCCAACCGATGGAAAAGTAAACGGAATACGTTCTAATTATCCACACGGAACAGTAAGCTCCGCAACTTACACTTCTCAAAACGGAAGTAAATTAGGCTCAAGCTCGGTTTCAGGCTATTCAGGAACTGTTTTCGAACCTATTAATGCCTTTAAAGGTGATATTGCCCGAATGTATTTTTATTTTGCAACACGATATGAAAACACCGTTGCCGGTTATTCTTATGCTATGTTTAATGGTTCTAGCAACCAAGTTTTTACCACAGCTTTTTTAAATGTTCTTTTGGCCTGGCATGCGCAAGATCCTGTTAGTGCAAGAGAAATTGCGAGAAACAATGCGATTTATGCTCGTCAAAATAATAGAAATCCGTTTATCGATCATCCGGAATATGTAAATCAAATTTGGGGAGGAACATCTTCTACAGATACTCAGGCACCAACTGCACCAGCGAGTTTAGCTTCGACTTCAAAAACAGCTGTTTCGATTACACTTGCGTGGAATGCTTCTACAGATAATGTTGCCGTTACAGGTTATGATATTTATGCCAACAGCGCCTACAAAACCACTGTTTCGGGTACAACAACTACTATTACGGGTTTAACCGCTTCGACTGCTTATTCTATTTATGTAAAAGCGAAAGATGCTGCAGGAAATGCTTCTTCTTCAAGCAACACCATTTCGGTTACAACCGACAGCAGCGGAACCGGAACAGCTACAGATTTGCTTTTCTCTGAATACATAGAAGGTTCTGGAAACAATAAAGCTTTAGAAATCGCCAACAATACCGGAAGTTCTGTTACTTTATCTGCTTATACGATAAAAAAACAAACCAATGGCGCAGGTTCTTGGAGCACCGGATTGGCTTTAACTGGAACATTAACAACAGGAAGTAAGTTTGTAATTGTAAACAGTTCTATGTCTTCAGCTTGTTTTTCTACAAGTGGTGCCAATATTTCGACCACTGCAACCGAATTGACTTTTAACGGAAATGATGCTGTAGGTTTATTCAAGAATGGAGTTCTAATTGACATCATTGGAACTTTTAATGGCGGAACAGCTAATTTTGCTGCCGATGTGACTTTAAGAAGAAAATCGACTGTGACTTCCCCAAGCAGCACTTTCAATTTGAGTGCTCAATGGGATTCGTTTTCACAAGATACTTGTAACAATTTAGGAAGCAAAAAAGTACAGCCGACTGAAGAAGAAATTGTGGAACTATCAGATGAGATTGTTGTTTTTCCTAATCCTTCAAATGGATTGTTTAATGTGGTCTTAGACAATTCAAATTCTCCTTATTCGGTAGAAATCCTTTCTTTTACGGGACAAAAAGTTTACGAAAAACAAAATACCACAGATCCTGTGATTTCAGTAAATCATCTTTCGAGCGGTATTTATGTTCTTAAAATCGAAAAAGATTCAAAAACGATTATTAAAAAAATAGTCATCAACTAAAAATTTTTTTTTTCACGCAGATTCAGCAGCCAAAACAGATAAAGAAACTTAATAAACATTGACACAGATTTATTATAACTCTAAAGAAAAAATCTGCTCAATCTGCCAAATCTGCGTGAAACTAAAAAACTTTGCGTCTCAGCGGCTTTGCGAGATTAAATACACTCATTTTTATAAGAAAACCTTCCATACAAGAAGACGCACTGCTGTGCGCCTCTACTAAAAATATTGACACCGATTCATTAATAACTCTAAACAAAAAATCTGCTCAATCTGCCATCCCGATAGCTATCGGGAGCGTGAAACTAAAAACTTTGCGTCTCAGCAGCTTTGCGAGATTAAATACAAAATCCTTAAAATTCAATCCCTTTTCAAAGCAACTTCATTTTTTTTAAAAGAGTTGGTTATCAAATTTGCGCTTACTATTTATTTAAACTAAATTTGCAGCTCAATACAACAAACTACACATCACAATGATCCATTTCTTTGAAAACCAAAGCAAAACTGTTTTTGCCGTACAAACGCA
>Ga0157370_10002170_pt1 | contig 23932 bp, 16 predicted proteins | sample C35metaG_FD_113463 | JGI IMG/M metagenome (GOLD analysis project Ga0157370, IMG submission 113463) | Corn rhizosphere microbial communities from Kellogg Biological Station, Michigan, USA - C3-5 metaG | ecosystem: Host-associated > Plants > Roots > Rhizosphere > Soil | place: USA: Michigan...
GCGCCCAGTTCCTCGTTGAACAACGCGCGCAAGGTGGCTTCGGCCCAGCCGTCCAGATGGATTTCCAGGCCGCAATGACCGGCGAACGCCATCTCCAGCAAGGTGGTGATGACGCCGCCATCGGAACGATCGTGGTACGCCAGCAGCAGCCCACCCGCATTCGCCTGCTGGATCATCTCGAACATCGCCTTCAGGCGCTTCGCGTCGTCCAGATCCGGCGGCACGCCGCCACTGCGGTTGAACACCTGGGTCAGCACGGAGCCACCGAGCCGGTCGCGGCCGGCGGCGAGGTCGATCAGCCACAGGTCGGAATCGCCACGGTCGAGCTTGAGCTGGGGCGTGAGCGTGCGCCGCACGTCGCCGACCCGCGCGAACCCGGTGATCACCAGCGATACCGGCGACACCGTGCGCTGTTCCTGCCCGCCGTCCGTCCACACCGTCTGCATGGACAGCGAGTCCTTGCCGACCGGGATCGAGATATCCAGTTCCGGGCAAAGCTCCATGCCGATCGCGCGCACCGCGTCGAACAGCGCGGCATCCTCGCCCGGATGATTGACCGCCGCCATCCAGTTCGCCGACAGCCGGATCTCGCCGAGGCTCGCGATCGGCGCGGCGGCCAGGTTGGTGATCGCCTCACCCACCGCCAGCCGCGCCGCGTCGGCGCTGCCCAGCAAGGCGACCGGCGCGCGCTCGGCCATCGCCATCGCCTCGCCCGCATAGCCGTCGAAATCGAGCAGGGTCACCGCGCAATCGGCCACCGGCACCTGCCACGGGCCGACCATCGGATCGCGGTGGTTGAGGCCGCCGACGGTACGGTCGCCGATCGTGATCAGGAAGCTCTTGCTGCCCACCGTGGGCAGCCGCAACACGCGCAGCAACGCCTCGTCCATGCCAATGCCGGACAGATCGGGCACCAGGTCGACGCGCGGCTTCACCCGCCTGGCGTCGCGATGCATCCGTGGCGGCTTGCCGAACAGCACGTCCATCGGCAGGTCGATCACGGTCAGACCGCGCCGCGGATCGGTCAGCACCAGCTGACGTTCGACCGTGGCAGCGCCGACCACCGCGTACGGGCAGCGCTCGCGCTGGCACATCGCCTCGAACTCGGCGAGGTCTTCCGGCGCGATCGCCAGCACGTAGCGTTCCTGCGATTCGTTGCTCCACACCTGCATCGGCGACAGCGAGGGGTCGTCGCAGGGGATCTTCGACAGATCGATCACGCCGCCCACGCCGGCATCGTTGAGCAATTCCGGGATCGCGTTGGAGAGGCCGCCGGCGCCGACGTCGTGCACGCTGACGATGGGATTGCGCTCGCCGCGCGCGCAGCAGGCGTCGATCACTTGCTGGCAGCGCCGTTCCATCTCGGCGTTGTCGCGTTGCACCGAGGCGAAATCCAGTTCCGCACTCGACGCGCCGCCGGCCACCGACGAAGCCGCGCCGCCGCCGAGCCCGATCAGCATCGCCGGACCGCCCAGCACGATCACCCGGTTGCCTGGCTGCACCGCATGTTTCAGCACATCGCCTGGACGCAGGTTGGCGAGGCCGCCGGCGAGCATGATCGGCTTGTCGTAGCCGCGACGGAATCCGGCCACGCCCGGCAGCTCGCTTTCGAAGCTGCGGAAATAGCCGCCCAGGCAGGGCCGTCCGAACTCGTTGTTGTACGCGGCGGCGCCGAGCGGACCGTCGCGCATGATCTCGAACGCGCTGGCCATCCGCGGCGGCAGCGGACGCTCCACTTCCCACGGTTGCGGGTGGCCGGGGATGCGCAGGTCGGACACCGAGAAGCCGGTGAGACCCGCCTTCGGCTTGCCGCCGCGACCGGTGGCGCCCTCGTCGCGGATCTCGCCGCCGGCGCCGGTGGCCGCGCCGGGCCACGGCGCGATCGCGGTAGGATGGTTGTGCGTCTCCACCTTGATCGCGAAGTCGATGCGCTCTTCGTGCTTGCGCCATACGCGATCATCCGGATCGGTCAGCAGCCGCCTGCCCTGGCTGCCCTCGATCACCGCCGCGTTGTCGCTGTAGGCGGACAGGGTGTGCGCGGGCGAGTGCCGGTGGGTGTGCTTGATCATGCCGAACAGGGTCTGCTCCTGTTGCTCGCCATCCACCGTCCAGCTGGCATTGAACACCTTGTGCCGGCAGTGCTCGGAGTTGGCCTGGGCGAACATGAAGAGTTCGGCGTCGGTGGGATCGCGGCCCAGTTCGGCATAGCGCGCCACCAGGTAGTCGATCTCGTCGTCGGCCAGCGCGAGACCCAGCCGCCGGTTCGCCTCGGCCAGCGCCGCCTGCGGATCGCCACCCAAGGCCACGTGCACCAGGTCGCCGGGCGTGCCGGCCAGGAACAGGCCCTGCGCTTGCTCAAGACGGGTCAGCACCGATTGCGTCATCGCATCGTGCAGCACCGCCATGATCGCCGCGTAATCCGGTGCATCGGCGTCCGGCAGGCCGCTGATCTGCCAGGCCAGCCCGCGCTCGACCCGGCGGATCTCGAAACCGGCACCGTGCAGGATGTCGGTCGCCTTGCTCGACCACGGCGAGATCGTGCCCAACCGCGGCACCACCCACAGCGTGGCCGGCTGCGGCGCGGCGTCCTTCGCTTCCAGTACCCCCAGCAGGCGCTGGCGCAGCGCGCCTTCGGGCGCCGCATCGGCATCGAGGAAATGGACGTACCACGACGCCTGCACGCGCACGCCACGATGCAGGGCATCGAGTCGGGCATTGAGGCGATCGAGGCGAAACGGCGAGAGGGCGCTTTGCCCGTCGAGTGCGATCATGCGGGGGAACGGCGCTGTGCGGGGAAACGCCTATTCTAACCGATGCTGCAATACGGCATAAGCGGCCGTGGAACCGCGCCGCCGTTCAGGTCAACCGCCCGGCTGCAGCGATTGCAGCAGTTGTTCCGGGGTGACGTAACCGCCAAGCGTGTCGCCATCCGGCCCGAAGATCGTCGGCGTGCCGCTGACGCCCAGCTTCAGCCCCAGCTCGAACTGATCCTTGACCGGATTGGCGCAGGTGGCCGCGGGCGGCGAATGCCCCTTGGTGGCCGCCGCAAACGCCGCCTTGCGATCCTTCGCGCACCACACCGAGACCATCTCCTTGTAGGTCGGGGTGAGGCTGCCCGAGGTGGTCGTCACGCCCTCGCGCGGCCAGGCCATGTACTCCACCGCGATACCGGCCTTGTTGAACGCGGCCATGTGCTCGTGCAGCGCGCGGCAGAAGCCGCAGTTGACGTCGGTGAACACGGTGATCGTGTACTTCGGATTGGCCGGCGCGTAGACGATGCGCTGCGACGCCGGCACCCTGGCCAGCGCGGCCTTGCGGAACTTGGCCCAGGCATCGTCGCTGAGATTCTGGCTTCGCGCGAGGTCGACCACGTCGCCATGCATCAGGTACTTGCCGTCGGTGCTGATGTAGACCATCTGGCCCGAGGCGATCACCTGGTAGAAGCCGGGAACCTGCGCCGGCTGGATCGAATCGACCTCGACCTTCGCCGACAGCTTGTGGATCGACTGCTGCACCATCTGCACGGCCGCCGGCGTGATCGTGGGTCCGACCAGCGGCGCGGGCGCCGTGGCGGCGAAGACCTGGCCCGCGCAGCCCAGCCAACCCAACAGCAACATTCTCTTCAACATCAGCAACCTCGGTTTGTGCCGGCGCAGGCGCAAGCGGCGCATGGCGTCCGCGTATTCTCGCACAGCGACCTGAATCTTCCTTCCTGCGCAACAGCCAGATGGATCACGGCCGCCGTCAATAGCGCAGCAGACTGTGCAGCGGGAGATCAACCGGCCAACGCGATCGGCCGCCCAGGGCAACCAGCTCGATCACCACGCCGGCACCGACCAGTTCGGCGCCGGCCTCACCCACCAGCGCCGCCGCCGCGGCCAGCGTGCCGCCGGTGGCCAGCACGTCATCCAGCAGCAGCACCCGCTCACCCGGCTTCAGCGCATCGCGCTGGATTTCCAGCCGATCGCTGCCGTATTCCAGCTGATAACCCACCGACGCCACCGGTGGCGGCAGCTTGCCGGGCTTGCGCAGCGGCACGAACCCCGCCTGCAGGCGCAGCGCCAGCGCGGCACCGAAGATGAATCCGCGCGCCTCGATCCCGCCCACCGCCTGCACGCCCTGCCCCTGCCAGGGTTCGGCCAGCGCGTCGATGCAACGTGCAAAGCCGCCGGCACTGGCCAGCAGCGGACTGACATCGCGGAACAACACCCCCGCACGGGGAAAGTCGGGCACGCTGCGAATCAGCTCGGCCAGTTCCTGCATGAAGCGTCTCCGTGGAAGTTCGGCGATCGTAGTGGAGGCGACACAGTAGCAACTGGCGTTCCCGCCGGCCAAGGCTGCGTCCCGCTCGCAGCGGAAAGGCGCGAGTATCCGCGCCGAACCATGCCGTGTGCGGTCCGGAAGTCCGCTTGACCGCCTGATCGCATTTGCGCATGGTTTGCGCATCGACCGACATTCCACCCCCGGGGAGCAACGCCATGCATCACAGCCGCCTGTGCAGCCTGATCATCGATTGCCACGCGAACGACCTCGGCGACGCCGCGCGCTTCTGGTCGCAGGCACTCGGACGCCCCATCAAGGCAGGCACCGACCCGGCGCTGGAAAAATACGTGGGCCTGGTCACCCATGCCGACGAACCGGTGATCGAGTTGCAGAAAGTCGAACACCCCAGCCGCGTGCACCTGGACATCGAAAGCGACGACATCGAGGCCGAGGTGCGGCGCCTGGAAGCCCTGGGCGCCAGAAAGATCGAAGCGATCAGGACCTGGGTGGTGATGGAAGCCCCGACCGGGCATCGCTTCTGCGTGGTCCGGCCGCAGCGCGGGGGAATGGGAGCGCATGGCAATCAGTGGGCTTGATGCGTCATCAGAAAATTTCCAGGCCACCTGTGTCAAAACGACACTTGACCCTTGCGCCTGACCCTTGCGTCGTGGGCAACGTGGCGTCGCGCACATCGTGTGCGTACAATGTGTATACGACTGAGGAGCAGAGCCATGACCACCGCTGTCCGCCAAACGACCATCAACCTGCGCGCCGCGGCGCCGCAGCGCAGCCTGATCGACCAGGCAGCGCGTATGTCCGGCAAGAGCCGCACTGACTTCATGCTGGAAGCGGCCTGCGAGCGGGCGCAGCAGGTATTGCTGGATCAGACTGCGTTTGCCCTGGACGCCGCCCGCTTCAAGCGCTTCCAGGCGCTGCTCGATGCGCCGGTGGCGAGGGGTGCGGCCCTGCGCAAGCTGCTGCGCCGGCAGGCGCCGTGGGAGGCGTGAAACGGCCGGCGCTGCAGGCGCCGACACCGCTGACCGAAACGCATCGTCTGGACGGCTTCCGCTGCACCGAACCGGCGCTGGAAAGCTGGCTGAAGCAGCGGGCCCGACGCAACCAGCAGGACGGTGCCTCGCGCTGCTACGTCGCGTGCGCAGGCAAGGATGTGGTCGGCTACTACGCCTTGGCCGCCGGCGCCGCCTCGCGTAACCAGGCGCCTGGCAACATCCGCCGCAACATGCCCGATCCGATCCCGGTGATCGTGCTCGGCCGACTGGCGGTGCATGCCGACTGGGCGAGGCAGGGCATCGGCGCCGGACTGCTCAAGGACGCCGTGCTGCGCGCCCTGCGACTGTCGCAGGAGATGGGCATCCGGGCGTTGCTGTGCCACGCCATCAACGAGGACGCCAAGCGATTTTACCTGTACCACGGCTTCGTCGAATCGTCGATCGAACCACTGACCGTCATGCTGAACCTGGCGAAGCTGCCGGCGATCGACTGATTCGCCGCTGTCGACGCTGGCGATGGAGGTACACGCCAACCAGTGGGCTTGATGTTGCCAAAGGCACTGGCTGGAATGAGTTATCTCGGATTAATTGCGATTAATTGCCTCCGTCCCCTCATCCGGCCGGGCAGCATGGGACATCTATCACATCGCAAAAGGCACTTGGCACAGGCATTCGCAGTCAGCTATACAAGCAGGCTGCAGGGTAATCGAAGCGGCTTTGCAAGCCGAACATCCAGGGGGAACACACGACATGCGGATCAAACGTTACCGACATGCGCCGCTGCTCAGCGGCTTTCTGCTGGCGAGCATCATTGCGCTACCAGCAACCGGACAGGCACGGGCAAACAGCGCTTTGCTACCTGCCCCCATCGGCAGAATCGGTATCCTCCCACCCGTTCCAAATGTCCTTCCAGCACCGGACGCTTCGCTCTACACCACCTATTCCCTTGCGAGTAACTACACCACCCTGAACTGGGACGTGTGCGGTTACAGACGAGATTCCTTCGGCTGCTATGGCTCCGGAAGCCTGGGTCCGTTTGGCCACGTCGGCGCTGCCATTGAAGGCAACGAGACGGTGAACGGCAACACGGTTACCCGCAAAATCTATGTCGTGGATGATGGCGCCGGCACCGGCAGCAGCGTGACTCTGTACGCCTACACAAAGACCGACGTCCTTACCTCTACCGGCGACACGGTCACCGTGAACCTGACGAACGCCGTCGGCTTGCCGCTCACCGGCGGCAGTCTTACGAAAACCTTTATTGCCGGCGACGATGGCTTTCTCTATATCGGCACCAGCCGAAGCACGGCTCCCGTCCAGGTCCAGGAGTCAAATCTTGCCTATGGATATGCAGGCGGCTTTTCTCCACCCATCATCGATTCTTCGGTCACCGCCAACAAATATGGCTACGTGACAGCCACCAACGGCAACGACAACGGCTTCAGCGGATTTTATGTCTTTGATCCCACTGGCCACTACACCGTAGATGGCGGCGGCGGCGACTTCATGCTCGGCACATTGAACGGCATCTCAACCGCCGACGGCAATCTCGTAACGGCTGGCGTGAGACCTGATCGTGCCGCACGCATGAAAGTTCGATTCAAAAAGGCTGCACCGCGGAATACCTCGTACCCGGCAAATGCCACGCCCCCGCCCGACAGCACGCTCTTTACCACGTACACGTTCTGGGACTCGTACACGGCCCTCGATTGGGTGGTGTGCGGCTCCACCGAATACACGGAGGGCTGCTATGCCTCCGGGCATTTAACGGGGTTCGGCCACGTTGGTGCTGCCATCGAAGGCAACGAAGTGGTCAGCGGCAATACGGTCACGCGCAATTTGTATGTCGTGGACGATGCGGCGGCCGGCGGAAATGGCGTGACCCTAAGCGTCTATACGAAAACCGACAGCCTGACCCTCGCGGGCGATTCGGTCACGGTGAACCTGACGAACAGCATCGCATTGCCTCTCACCGGCGGAAGCAACGCGAAAACCTATATCGCCGGGGATCATGGTTTTCTCTACGTCGGGTCCAGTCAAAATCAGTTTGCCGTTCAGGTCCAGGAGTCGAACCTGAGCTACAAGGAGATTGCCGGCTCGTCTTCCGCCCCCAACGTTTCCTCCATTACCGCCGACAAGTATGGCTACGTGACCATCACGTCATCCGACAAAAACGGTTCCGGCAGTTATCAGGTCTATGGCACCACCGGTTATCCGATTGAAAATGACGACGGCGGAGCCTTCATGCTCGGCACCATGAACGGTATTTCGACAGGCGATGGCAACATCACTTCGGCGCGCGGTTATGCAACCCGCTTGAAGACCTCCTTCACGAGCATTGCGCCATAGGCCACCAGGGAACAACGATCCATTCAGCAAAAACAGCCGCCGCGCCCGTTGAATCCTTCCAAGGGTGCGGTGGTTGGGACTGCAAACTGAAGATCGCCACATACATGGCGGTATCCGGGTGGTCAAGTCCTGCCCGCGATGTCTGCCCGCTTTGGAAGTCAGGTAGACATTTGCCCTGAGCGGCCATCACCGTGCCAACCTCGCCACAGTCCCCTCACCGCAAACTCGACTTCCTCACCATCAGCTTCACCGGCAGCACCTCGCTTTCCACCGGCTCGCCGCGGATCAGCCCGAGCAGGCTGTCGACGAGGACGGCACCGGCCTGGCCGGTGTCCTGCAGCACCGTCGTCAGCGGCGGGTTGACGAAGCTGGCGGTGGCGATGTCGTCGAAGCCGGCCAGGGCGACGTCCTGCGGCACGCGCAGGCCGTGGTCGCTGAGCGCGCGCATGGCGCCGATCGCGATCAGGTCGCTGGCGGCGAACACGGCGTCGAGACCGACCTCCTGCATGATCAGGCGGCGCATCGCCTCGTAGCCGGAGTGCTCGGTGCTTTCGGCGTTCTCCTGCAGGGCCGGATCGACCTCGACGCCGGCGGCGGTGAGCGCGTCGACGTAGCCGCGATAGCGACCGAAGAATTCCGGGTAGTGGCTGGAGGCATCGCCGAGGAAGGCGATGCGCCGGCAGCCGCGCCCGAGCAGGTGTTCGGCCACCGCCCTGCCACCGCGCTCGTTGTCACTGCCGAACGACACGCCGGGCTGGTCCGGCAGTACCGCGCCCCAGCGCACGAAGCGGGTGCCCTGCGCGACCAGTTTTTCCAGCTTGTCGCGATAGGCCAGGTAGTCGCCATAGCCGAGCAGGATCAGGCCGTCGGCCTTCTTGCTGTCGGCGAAGTCGGCATGCCAGTCGTCCGACAGTTGCTGGAACGAGATCAGCAGGTCGTAGCCCTGCAGGGCGCAGGCGCGGGTGATCGAACCGAGCATCGACAGGAAGAACGGGTTGATGTGCGATTCGTCGGCGGTGGGATCCTCGAAGAACAGCAGGGCCAGCGTGCCGGTGTGCATCCGGCGCAGATTGGAGGCGTTCTTGTCGATCTTGTAGTTGAGTTGCTCGGCGGCGGCCTGGACGCGCCGCCGGGTTTCCTCATTGACCAGCGGGCTGCCGCACAGGGCGCGCGACACCGTGGCCTGGGAGACCCCGGCCAGGTGCGCAATGTCGATCGATGTGGCCTTGCCTTTCATCCGCGACCCGATCCGCAATCCGCCCTTCAAACGACGCACGATCGGCCATGCAAGGGCCGTCGCCGTTTCCGAATCCTAACTGCTTTGCGCGCCGTCCGTCGTAGACGGCCCGGCGCGCCTCCACGCTGCGGCAGATGGTGGCCGGCACCTGTTCGGCGGCACCGGCCAGAAAGGAGTGCTCGGTGATCCTCATGCCTGCATGTCCTCCAGTTCGACGCCCTTGGTCTCGCGTACCGCGTACAGCACGAAAATCAGCGAAAGCAGGGCAAAAGCCGCATACAGCCCGTAGGCGAAGGTCAGGCCGATCTCGGCCAGCGCCGGGAAGGTGCTGGTGATCGCGAAATTGGCCAGCCACTGCGCCGAGGCGGCGACCGCCAGCGCGGTGGCGCGGATCCGGTTGGGAAACATCTCGCCCAGCAGCACCCACACCACCGGACCCCAGCTCACCCCGAAGAACACCACGTAGGCATTCGCCGCGACCAGCGCCACCATGCCGGTGGCGCCGGGCAGGCTCAGCGCGGCGCCGCTGCCGGTGGCCTGCGAGAAGCACCAGGCCATCGCCGCCAGGGTGATCGCCATGCCGGCCGAGCCGATCACGAGCAAGGGCTTGCGTCCGATCCTGTCGACCAGCGCGATCGCCACCAGGGTCACCAGCACGTTGACGATCGAGGTGACCACGGTGATGGTGAACGAATCGGCCTCGCTGAAGCCGACCGAATGCCACAGCGTGGCCGAGTAGTAGAAGATCACGTTGATGCCGACGAACTGCTGGAACACCGACAGCAGGATGCCGATCCACACCACCGGCAGCAGGCCCGTGGCCTTGCTGCACAGGTCGCGCAGGCGCGGCTTGTGTTCCGAGCGCAGGCTGGCCTCGATGTCGCCGAGTTTCTTGTCCAGTGCCGCTGCGCTGTGCATGTTCAGCACTTTCTGCAGCACCACGCGCGCTTCCGCCGAGCGGCCCTTGGCCACCAGATGGCGCGGCGATTCGGGCACCGCCAGCACCAGCAGGCCATAGATCAGCGCCGGCACCGTTGCCGCCAGGAACATCCAGCGCCACGCCGGCATGCCCATCCACAGCACGCCTGCCGCACCACCCGAGGCATCGGCCAGCCAGGCATCGCTCAACAATGCCGCGAAGATACCCAGCACGATCGCCAGCTGCTGCATCGAACCGAGCCGACCGCGAATGCGGGCAGGTGCCACTTCGGCGATATAGGTGGGCGCGATCACCGAGGCCACGCCGACACCGATGCCGCCCACCAGGCGCCACACGATCAGGTCCCATACGGCCGTCGCCAGACCCGAACCCAGGGCGGCGGCAACCAGCAGCACCGCGGCCACCTGCATGGTGCGCACCCGACCGAAGCGGTTGGCGAGCATGCCGGCGTACCACGCGCCAAGCGCCGAGCCCAGCAAGGCGCACGACACGGCAAAACCGATCTCGCCCGCATTCAGCGCGAAATTGCCCCGGATCGCATCGACCGCGCCGTTGATCACGGCCGTGTCGAAACCGAACAGGAAGCCGCCCAGTGCCGCGGCAGCCGATATCAATACCACCCGCAGCGTGGCGTGCTGGCCCAGCCCATCTGTCGCGCTCGTTGAACTCATCGCGTCCCCCAGGTGATGTCATGTCCCCATGCGCCCGATTCTGCGGCGCCGCCGTCGTGCTGTCCGATTGAATACGTATGCAACGCCGCCTGCCCGCCATCCCTTGCCGCATCTGCCGGTAAACGATTACGGGCGGCGTCTGGATTACTTCATGACAGCGCTGTCAAGCAAGCATGCAGCATACCTCACCGATTTCATCCGAGGAAACACCTCCGATGGCTGGCCGCCAGTCCGCCCGAACACCCGGCAACGACGCCCGGCAACGGCAAGGATCAGCCGGCCGCGTTGATCACCGCGAGGAAATCACGCCCATAGCGCTTGAGCTTGGCCTCGCCCACGCCGCTGATGCCGGCCAGCTCGTCCTCGTTGGCCGGCAACGCGCGCAGCATCGCCAGCAAGGTGGCATCGTGGAACACCACGTAAGGTGGCACACCCTGCTGCTTGGCCAGTTGCGTGCGCAGCGCACGCAACTCGTCCCACATCGGCTGCTCGTAAGCCTCGATGCCCAGGCTGCCGCCGCTGCTTTTGTCGGACGCACCCTGCTTGCTGTCGCGCCGGCGACGGCGGGCGCGTTCAGGGCGCGCATCCTCGCGCAGCTTCACGCGCTGGCCGCCGCTGAGCACGGCGCGGCTGGCCGTGGTGAGGCGCAAGGTGCCGTAGCCTTCGGCGTCGGCTTCGAGCAGGCCGGCGGCCAGCAACTGGCGAAATACCGAACGCCACTGCTTCTCGTCCATCTCCGCGCCGATGCCGAAGGTGCTGAGCCGATGATGATCGAGACCGAGGACGCGCTCGGTCTCCTCGCCGCGCAGCACGTCGATCACATGGCCGGAGCCGAAGCGCTGGCCGGTGCGGTATACCGCCGACAAGGCCTTCTGCGCCGGCACGGTGGCATCCCAGGTCTTCGGCGGCGCGATGCAGTTGTCGCAGTGGCCGCAGGGGCCGGGATAGGTTTCGCCGAACGCACCCAGCAGCAGCTGGCGGCGGCAGTCGGTGGCCTCGGCGTAGGCCAGCAGCGACTCAAGCTTCTGCCGCTCGACCCGCTTGCGCTCGTCGGCCGATTCGGACTGCGCGATCATCTGGCTCATGGTGACCACGTCGGACAGGCCGTAGATCATCCACGCCTCGGCCGGCAGGCCATCGCGACCGGCGCGACCGGTTTCCTGGTAGTAACCCTCGATGCTGCGCGGCAGGTCCAGGTGCGCCACGAAGCGCACGTCGGGCTTGTCGATGCCCATGCCGAAGGCGACCGTGGCCACCATCACCACGCCGTCCTCGCGCAGGAAGCGTTGCTGGTTCCGCGCGCGCGTCGCCGCATCCAGCCCGGCGTGATAAGGCAACGCCTCGATGCCCGACTCGGCCAGCCATGCGGCGGTGTCGTCCACCTTGCGCCGGCTGAGGCAGTACACGATGCCGGATTCGCCCTCGTGGCCAAGCAGGAATTCGCCCAGCTGGCGCTTCGCGTTGTGGCGCAGGCCGACGCGGTAGCCGATGTTGGGCCGGTCGAAACTGGAGACGAACTGCCGCGCCTGCTGCAGCGACAGCCGTTCGACGATCTCCTCGCGGGTACGCTGATCGGCGGTGGCGGTGAGCGCGATACGCGGCACCGCGGGAAAGCACTGGTGCAGGATCGCCAGCTCGCGGTATTCCGGGCGGAAATCGTGGCCCCACTGCGACACGCAGTGCGCCTCGTCGATCGCGAACAGCGCCACCTCGGTGCGTTCGAGCTGTTCGAGGAAGCGCGTGGTGAGCAGGCGTTCCGGCGCCACGTAGAGCAGGTTCAGTTCGCCGGCCAGCAACTGCCGTTCGACCTCGCGCTGCGCCTCCGCTGCGAGGCTGGAATTGAGATACGCCGCCGCCACGCCCGCTTCGCGCAGCGCGTCGACCTGGTCCTGCATCAAGGCGATCAACGGCGACACCACGATCGCCGTGCCCTGTCGCAGCAGGGCGGGAATCTGGTAGCACAGCGACTTGCCGCCGCCGGTCGGCATCAGCACCAGCGCATCGCCACCCCCGCCGAGGTGCTCGATGACGGCCTGTTGCTGGCCGCGGAAACCGGGGTAACCAAAAACACTTTGCAGCAGCTCGAGGGCGGAGGCTTTCATCCCTGCCATGCTAGCAAACCATCGGCGCGCCGCTGTCGGCGTCGACCGTCCGGCGCGTCAAGCAAGACCGCGCCGGCATGCGGGACGATGCCTTCAACCCCGGCGCGCGAAAAACTCGCGGAACGCCGCCACCGTGCGCTCGATGCCGTCGTCATCGATGTCAAGGTGGGTGACCAGTCGCAGCGTGGGCAGGTAGCCGATGCTGATGCGGATGCCGGCCTCGCGCAGATGGACGTCCAGTTCGCGCAGGCGCGCAGCCGGTACATCGATGAAGACCATGTTGGTGTGCTGGCCAAGCAGGGCGACGCCGGCGATTTCGCGCAGGCAGCCGGCCAGGTACGCCGCGCGCCGATGATCCTCGGCCAGCCGCACCACGTGGTGATCCAGCGCATGCAGTCCGGCTGCGGCAAGGATGCCCGCCTGGCGCCAGCCGCCGCCGCATACCTTGCGCCAGCGCCGCGCCTTGTCGATCAGCGCACCCGAACCGACCAGCACCGAACCGACCGGCGCACCCAGGCCCTTGGACAGGCAGATCGACACGGTGTCGAAATGCCGGGTGATCGCGCGCGCCGGCACGTCGCAGGCGACCGCCGCGTTGAACAGCCGCGCCCCATCCAGGTGCAGGCCCAGCCCATGCTTGCGCGCCAGGGCGTGCGCGGCGCCCAGGTAATCCAGTGGCAACGGACGACCATGCCAGGTGTTTTCCAGCGCCAGCAATCGGCTGCGCGCGAAGTGGGAATCGACCGGCTTGATCGCCGCCTCGATCCGCTCCAGCGGCAGCGAACCATCCTCCGCCTGCACGATCGGCTGCGGCTGGATCGAGCCCAGCACCGCGGCGCCGCCACCCTCGAACTTGTAGGTGTGCGCGTCCATGCCGACCAGGTATTCGTCGCCGCGCTCGCAATGCGCCAGCAAGGCCAGCAGGTTGGACTGGGTGCCGCTGGGCACGAACAGCCCGGCCTCGAAACCCAAGTCGTCGGCGAGACGTTGTTGCAAGGCGTTGACGGTCGGGTCTTCGCCGTAGACGTCATCGCCCACGTCGGCGGCGAGCATCGCCTCGCGCATGGCCGTGGGCGGCCGCGTCACCGTGTCGCTGCGCAGATCGATCGTGCCCATGTTCAACTCCCTTTCCTCATACGCGCCGCCGGAAATACAACCACGCAAGGCAGGCCAGCAGGACGGCCGGCAGCAGGTTGGCCAGCAGGGGCGGCATGCCATAGACGGTGCCGAAGTTCACCATCGCCTGCTGCAGGAAATACCAGCCGATCGCCAGCAGCATGCCGATGAACATGCGCTTGCCCAGGCCGCCGGAACGCAAGGCGCCGAACGCGAACGGCATCGCGCACAGCACCAGCACCAGCACGTTGAGCGGATACAGCGCACGGCCCCAGAACGCCACGGCGTAGCTGCCGGGACTTTCGCCGTTGCTTTCCAGATAGCGCATGTTGCGGCGCAGGTCACGCATGGACAGGTATTGCGGCAGGATCACCGATTGCGCCAGCACATGCGGGTTGAGACTCGATCGCCACGGCTCGCTGGGAATCGTCGTGGAATGGGTGCCTTGCGCATCCAGCGTGGTGCTGCGCACGTCATGCAGGATCCACTCGTGGCCATCGTGCCCGGCGGTCCTTGCCCACTGGAAGCGGCTGAGTTTCCCGTCGCGCGTGAACGTGAATACCCGCACGTCGCTCAACTGCACTTCGCTCACCCCATCGTGCTGCTTGAGCGTGGTGCCCCGTGCATTGATGATGTCGTCGCCGTCACGCGCCCACAGTCCGCTGTCGGTGCCCATGCCGAGGTTGCCGGATTTCATCCGCAGCTGCATGGCCTGCGCCTGCTGGTCGCCCCAGGGCGCGACCGTTTCGCCCAGGATCACCACGCCGACGATGAGTACCGCGACCACGCCCACCGCCGAACCGGCGATGCGCAGCCGCGACATGCCGGCGGCGCGCAGCGCGGTGAGCTCGCCGCTGCCGGCCAGCCCGCCCAGGCCAAGCAGGCCGCCGATCAGTGAGGCATTGCCGAACATCTCGTAGGCGCGGCGCGGAAACGTCACCAGCACGTAGACCACGGCGTTGCTCACCGTGTAGCCGTTCTTGCCGACACTGCCGAGCTGGCGCAGGAACTGGGTCACCGCATCGAAACCGGTGAGCACCAGCCACACCATGAGCAGCGAGCCGAGCACGCTGATCGCCACCAGCCGATCCACCCGCTTGATGTTGAACACGCTCATCGCGACCCGCCCGCCGCCGGCCCCGGCAGCCGGCGCGGCGAATACTGCTTCCACAGCATCCAGCCGGCCAGCGCCAGCACCACCAGGTGCAGTCCCCACAGCGGGGCCTCGTTGTGCCAGTGGCCCTTGGCGATCTGGCCACGGCCCAGCGCGAGCAGCAGGTAGTAGAGATAGAACGCGAGTACCGCCAGCAACAGGCGGCCGTACCTGGGCTCGCGCGGACTCTGCCGCGACAGCGGCAAGGCCAGCAACAGCAACACCAGGGTCAACGGCGGCGCGTTGGCGCGCCAGGCAAACTCGGCGCGGTCGTCGGGATCGTCCGAACCCGCCAGCGTCCAGGTGTCCTTGGAGTGCGACGGATCCTCGTCGTCGCTCGCCTGCACGCTGGACAGCGAGGTGTCGTTGCGCCCGTACTGCATCTGGCGCCAGTTGTCGGCACCCAGCGGGATGTCGTATTGCCAGCCATCCTTGAACGCGATGAAACGACCATCGCCGTCGCTTTCCTGGTACAGCGAGCCACTGGCCGCGCTGACCACTTTCAGATGCGCTTGACCGTCCTTGCTGGCGCGCTGCGTCGCCACGAAGGTGCGTCCCAGCCGGGTGCCGTCGCGGCTGAGGCTGTCGACGAAGATGATGCCGCCCTTGCCGGGCAGGCTGGTGAAGCGCCCCGCATCCAGACCCGCGGCAATCACCGAACGGTTTGCCGCGGCGACCAGGGCGTCGCTGGTGCGCACGGCCCACGGCCCGAGCCAGAGCGAAACCAGCATGGTGATCAGCACCAGCACCACACCCAGCATGGCCATCGGCCGCAACAAGCCGGCCGGCCCCATGCCGGACGAGGACAGCACGTGCATCTCGCTCTCTCGGTACATCCGGCCCAGCCCCATCAGCACGCCGACGAAGCTGGCCAGCGGCATCAGATTGGTCAGGCCATCCAGCGTGCGCAAGCCCAGCACCTGGAACATCACGCTGGCCGGAAAGCTCCCGTTCGCCACCTGCTGCAGCACCTTGGCGAAGGCGCTGCCCGCCACGACCACCAGCAGCACCACCACCGTGGCAGCCACGGTTTGTGCCAGTTCGCGCAGGAAATAGCGGTCGAGGATGCTCAGCATGCGATAAACTTGTGCACTTGCCCGGTTCGGCCCGATGGCCGGAAAACCGCAAGTCTAGCCTGTCCGGCCGTCGCCGGGCCCACACCGGAACGCATCCGATGACTCTCCAGTTCAGCCTTGGCACCCACGCACCCGAATCCGTCGACAGCGCCTGCATCATGGTCGGCGTGTACGAACAGGGCGTGCTCAGCAGCGCGGCCGAACGGGTGGATCGTGCCAGCGGCGGACTGATCAGGCGCCAGCTGGAGAGCGGCGACATCGGCGGCAAGGCCGGCAGCAGCAGCGTGCTGTTCGCTCCCTCCGGCGTCGGCGCGAAGCGCGTGCTGGTGGTCGGCCTGGGCGTGCAGAAATCGTTCGACGGCGCGCGCTTCCAGAAAGTGAACCACGAAGCCGCCCGCGCACTTGGCCGCCTGCCGGTGACCGAAGCGGTGTCGTATCTGACCGAGGTGGACGTGCCGGGCCGCGACGCCGGCTGGCGCGTGCGCGTGGCCGCGCTGGCCAGCGACTTCGCCGCCTACCGCTACACCGCCACGTTCAAGCCGCGCGACAAGGCGAAGCCAGCGGAACTGGCGGCGATCGTGTTCGCCGGCGGCACCGGCGAGCAGGCATCGCTGGACCAGGCCACCGCCATCGCCGAAGGCGTGTGCTTCGCGCGCGAGCTGGCCAACCTGCCGCCCAACATCTGCAACCCGGCATACATCGCCGGGCAGGCACAGGCCTTCGCCGACCGGCACGACCAGGTCAGCTGCAGGGTGCTCGACGAAATGGAGATGGCCACGCTCGGCTTCGGTTCGCTGCTCGCGGTGGCACGCGGCTCGGCCAACAAGCCGCGACTCATCGCACTGGAATACAAGGGCGGCAACGAAGGCGACAAGCCGTACGCCTTCGTCGGCAAGGGCGTCACCTTCGACTCCGGCGGCATCAACCTCAAGCCCAGCCCGGGCATGGAGGACATGAAGTTCGACATGGGCGGCGCCGCCGGCGTGCTCGGTGCATTCGTGGCCGCGGTGAAGATGGGCCTCAAGCTCAACCTGGTGTGCGTGGTGCCGAGCGTGGAGAACATGCCCGACGGCGACAGCTACCGCCCCAGCGACGTGCTGACCAGCCTGTCCGGCCTGACCATCGAAGTGCTCAACACCGACGCCGAGGGACGCCTGATCCTGTGCGACGCGCTGACCTGGACCGCGCGCACGTTCCAGCCGCACACCATCATCGACGCGGCCACCCTGACCGGCGCCTGCGTGGTCGCCCTGGGCAAGCACGCCAGCGGGCTGATGAGCAAGCACGACGACCTCGCCGCCGAGCTGCTCGCCGCCGGCGAGGAAACCCTGGACCGCGCCTGGCGCCTGCCGCTGTGGGACGACTACCAGGCGCAGCTGGAGTCCGGCTTCGCCGACGTCGCCAACATCGGCGGCAAGACCGCCGGTGCGATCACCGCCGGCTGCTTCCTGTCGCGCTTCACCGACGGCCAGCGCTGGGCCCACCTGGACATTGCCGGCACCGCGTGGGAAGAAGGCCGCAAGGGCCTCGCCACCGGTCGCCCGGTAACGCTGCTGGCGCAGTGGCTTTTGGATCGAGGGTGATGAAAAGCAGGGAACGGGGAACATGCGGAGCGCGGGCAACCGATGCGCTTGCCCGCATCCATGACGTTCGGATTTGCAACAAACTTCCACTCGACCGCAAGGCCGCCGTTCCCCGTTCCCCGTTCCCCGTTCTTTGAACCCATGCGCGCCGACTTCTACCTGATCGACAAGCCGCGTTTCCGCGAGCAGCCGCTGCTGCTGGTGTGCGAGCTGGCGAAGAAGGCGTATGCGGCACAGCAGCCGACCCTGATCCTGACCCGCGACCACGAACAGGCCCACGCGCTGGACGAGTTGCTGTGGGCTTTCGACGACGACGCGATGATTCCGCACCAGCTGGCCGGCGACGATGACGACGCGCAGACCGCGGTGCTGATCGTGCCGCCCGGCGTGGACACCGACGACCGCCCCTTGCTGATCAACCTGTGCGACCGCTGCGTCGACCGTCCCTGCCAGCGCGTGCTTGAAGTGGTGGCCGCCGACCCCGCCGCGCGCGACGGTTCGCGCGAACGCTGGCGCGAATACCAGCGACGCGGCTTCGAACTGTACAAGTTCGATATGTAGGAGCCCGCTCGCGGGCGACGCTTTTGTTCTGATCTGCGTTGTGCATCGGGGCAGGAGCATCGCCCGCGAGCGGGCTCCTGCGACGACCCACCTTGCTGTCAGGCCAGCGGCGTTGCTGTCGGCACATCGATGATCCGCGCCAGCGCGGCGACCAGTTGTTCGCCGCTGACCGGCTTGCGCAGGAAGCCATCCATGCCCGCCTCGCGGGCACGCTTCTCGTCGCGGCCGCCGGAACGGGCGGTCACCGCGATGATCGGCAGGCGCTCGCCGGCGGATTCGCGCTGGCGGATCAGCCGGGCGATCTGGAAACCGTCGACGCCGGGCAGGTCCAGGTCCAGCAGCACCGCATCGAAACTCGCATGGGCCAGCTCGGCCAGCGCCGCCAGCCCGTTGACCACGTGCACCAGGCTGTGGCCCTCGCGTTCGAGCAGGCCGCGGATCACCGCCGCCACGATGGTGTCGTCCTCCACCAGCAGCAGCCGATGGTTGCCGCCCTGGTTCGCGATCGGCAAGGCGTCGACCGCCGCGGGTTCGGCCAGCGGCAGCCGCACGCGGAACGTGCTGCCGTGGCCGACGCGCGATTCCAGCTCGATGCTGCCGCCCATCATGTCGACCAGCTCGCGGCAGATCGCCAGGCCCAGGCCGCTGCCGGCGCGGCGTTGCGGACCCTCGGCCTGTTCGAAGCGCTGGAACAGGCGCGCCTGGCTGGCCTCGGGAATGCCCGGCCCGGTATCGCTGACGCTGCACAGCAAACCGTCGGCCGTGCGCGTGGCGCGCAAGTCGACGTGCCCCTGCTCGGTGAACTTCAGTGCGTTGTTGGCCAGGTTCAGCAGCACCTGCTTGATCCGCACCGCGTCGCCGACGACCTGCGCCGGCAGGTCGTCGGCCAGCTCCAGCACGAAGCGGATGCCCTTGGCATGGGCCAGGCCCTGCTCCAGCTGTGCGACGTCTTCCAGCAGTTGGCGCGGATTGAAGGGCGCCGGCTCCAGTTCCAGTCGACCGGCTTCGATGCGCGCCAGGTCCAGCGCATCGTTGAGCAGCTTGAGCAGCATCCCGCCGGAGCGTTGCATGGCGCGCGTGTAGTCGTGCTGCAGCGGATTCAGCGGCGTGCTCAGCAGCAGCTCGGCCATCCCCATCACGCCGGTCATCGGCGTGCGGATCTCGTGGCTGAGGGTGGCCAGGAACTGGGTTTTGGCTGCGCTGGCGGCTTCGGCCATCTGTCGATGCTGCTCGGCCAGTTGCACCTGGTGGCGCTGCGCCAGCCGTCGGCGCCAGCCATGCAGCAGCACGCCGGCGAGCGCCGCCACCAGCAACACGTAAAGCAGCCACGCCCACCACCGTGCCCATGGCGGCGCCTGCACGTGGATACTGATCGGCGTGGCCAGCTTGACCCATGGCCCACCGGCACCGGACGCCTCCACATCAAGCAGGTAATTGCCGGCACCCAGCCCCGCGAAATCCCGTTCGCCACGGTTGTCCACACCCACCCAGTCGCTGTCCAGCCCGCTCAATCGGAAGCGGTAACGGTTGGCGGCGGGATTGATGAACGAAGACAGGCGAACGCCCACGCGCAGGTTGCGATCCCGCCAACCCAGTTCCACCCCCTTGCTGTCGGTGGCAATGTCGTACGACTTGCCGTGGCGCTGCACGCTGGTATATGCCCGCGTCAGAATCGGTATCGATCCCGCCACCTCGGTCTTCAGCAGTTGCTCCGGTCGGAACGCGACGATACCCACACCGCTGGCGCCAAATATCATGCCCCCGGGCGCCATCGCTGTCGCTCCACCGTCGAAGTTTGCATTGAGCAGGCCGTGCGAAGGACCGAACGACTTGAAGCGACGCGAGTGGCGATCGAACTGCCACAGACCCGGGTTGCCAAACACCCACAACCGGTCCTGGCGATCGACCTGCAAATCGCTCACATCGGAATGGAATTTCTGGTGACTGAAGCTGACGCTGTCGTCACGCACGGCGCGGCCGTCAGCGTACCGGTAATGCTCGAGCGCCGACCAGGTCGCCAGCCAGAAACCCGTCGAATCGAAGGCGAAGGCAATGATCTCCTCCTTCGGTGTACCCGGCACGAAATGCAGCTTCCCGTCCCCATGGTCCTGGCGCAGCAAGCCACCCTCGCTGGCATACCAGAGGCTTCCCGCATGGAAGGTGAGTTGATCGGGACGCAAGACGTCGTCTCCCTTGTCCGCCATGGCAACCGGGGTGACCTCCAGGCTGTCCGGGTCGATGACAAACACCCCCTCATTCCATGACGCGACGTACACGCGTCGATCGTCACCGGCGCTGAGCAGAACCGGCCTCGTCACCTGGGCACGGTCGAGGTCGATCGGAGTGAGCTTGCCGTGGTCGAACACGTTGATACGAGGGGGGCTGTCGATCCACAGGCGACCGTCTGAACTTTCAGTCAGCGACACGATCTGCCCCTTCACTCCCGGCAGCACGTGCTGGACCTGGCCGGTGGCCACATCCAGCCGGTCGACCCAGCCGTTCTGGCCACCGACCCACAACGTGCCATCGCAGCTGGCATGGATCGTCGACGCGGCAATACCGGTCAAGCTGTCTGGATCGTCCGGTATGTGGGTGAAACGCGCGAAGCCGTTCCAACCGGGCGGAAGGTAGGCCAGGTTGGACTGCTCGAAGGTGATCCACAGCCCGCCTTCACGGTCGAGCATGGTCTGCCACGTCTTGTTGCCGGGCAGCCCGCCCGGCAGCAGCGGTTGACCGGCGAACCGCTGCAGTTGTCCGTCGCCACGATCCAGCAGGACGCCATCGGCCGTGCCGATCCACAATCGCCCCTGCAAGTCGCGCGTGCTGCTCATGACCCGCTGCGATGCAAGCTGCCGTCCCGCCAGTGGGCGGGCCACTCCATCGGCACCGATGATCAACAGGCCACCGGTCAGCGACACTCTGACTTCGCCCGGACTGCCATCAATGCGCCAGGCCTTGCCCACGTCTCCACGAAACGACGGATCCACCGGCACGCGGTGCATCGTGCCATCGGGCTCGCGCACATACAGGCCGCTTTCCGCCGCGATCCACAGGCGGCCATCGGGCTCGGCGCGCAAGGCTCGCGTCTGGCCGAATGAGGCTACGGGTTCGCCGTCGACATGCCTCATCACATGGTCGAACCCGCTCTCATCCGCTCGCAGGCGATCGAGGCCATGTTCCGTAGCCACCCACAAACTGCCATCGCTGGTCTGCGCCAGGCTCCAGACTTCATCGTCGACAAGACTGGACGACTGCTTGTCATCATGCGTCCAGTGCCTGAATCGCCCGCTTTCCTGGTTGTAGACAATCAACCCGGTCGAAAGACCGCCGGTCCAGACCCGGTTGTCGCTATCGACCAGAAGCGCATAGGTCGGATTGGCCGGCAGGGAGTCGGCAACCCCCGTCTCGTGCCGAAACAGCTGGAAACTGACGCCATCGAAGCGCACCAGGCCGCCGGCCGAGCCAAACCACATCATTCCATGATGATCCTGGGCAACGGCCCAGATCGTTCCGCTCGGCAAACCATTCGTCGTCCCGTAGCGCCGGAACTGCGGTGTCGGCAGCGGCCCCTCCGCTGCGCCGGGTTGCGCAGGCGGTGTCGGCACCGCCCCCGCCGACGGTCCACACACCAGAATCGCCAGAGCAGCACCCAGCAACCAGGTCGACCATCTGAACCTGCTCCCCATCCCGTTCCCCCACGAACCGGTGCGTAAAATTTACGCCAAGCCAGCCAAGAAATCGCGCCGCCTAGCCCCGGATAGTGCCAAAGCCAAGGGATCAACGCGAGCGGAAGCCGCCCGAAGGGGGCCGGAACGCGTGGTCGATCACATCTCACCGAGCCCGATGCGCAGCGAGCCGGCACGGCGAAGATCGCTAGAATGCACGGATGTCCCGACGCCTGCGATTGCTGTTCGCCGCCTTGGCCATGGCCGCCCTGCTGTGGCTTCTATTCGCCGCGGCCGAGCGCTTCCTCGCCCTGACCCAGCGCTTCCTGGCGCTGCCGGTGGCGTTGCAATGGACGCTGGGCGTGGTGCTGGCGATCTTCGCCGCGACCGGCCTGAGCGTGCTGTGGTGGCTGTTGCGTCCGCGACGCAAGCGACGACCGCTGCCGGTGCCGGATCGCGGCAATCTGGAACAGCGCATCGGCCAGTTGCGCGAGCACGGCGCCGACACCGGCGCGCTCGCCAGCGAACTGGGCGAACTCGATCGGCGCCGGCTTGGTGCGCGTCTTCATGTTGCCGTGTTCGGCGAAATCTCCACCGGGAAATCCAGCCTGATCCGCGCGCTGGCACCGCAGGCCCAGCTCGCCAGCGATGCGCGCGGCGGCACCACGCGCAGCGTCGGCCACTACGACAGCACGCTGCCCGATGGCCGCAACGTGGTGCTGGCCGACGTACCCGGAAGCCGTGAAAGTGGCGGCGAAGCACGCGAAATCGCCGCGCGCGAAGAAGCGCTGCGCGCGCACGCCGTGGTCTACCTGTGCGCCGGCGACCTTACCCGCGGCCAGGTCGACGAACTGCGCTGGCTCGCCGACTTCGGCAAGCCGCTGCTGCTGGTGCTGAACAAGGCGGACCAGTGGGGTAGCGCCGAACGCGATCTGTTGCTGACGAAGCTGCGCCAGCAATCGCGCGGCATCGCCAGCGCCGTGGTCGCGATCAGCGCCGGCGGCAGCGAGCGCTACCAGCGCCAGCTCGCCGATGGCAGCACCGAATCGGTCGAGCGCCAGCGCAAGCCCGCGATCGAACCCCTGCTGCAGGCACTCGCCCGCCTCACCGCGCCCGGCGCCGAAGGGCTGGAACAACGGCGCGAGAACGCCGTGCTCGCCGGCCTGCACCAGCGCACCGGCGCGCTGGAAGCGCAGACCCGTGCCGAACAGGCCGAACGCATCGTGCGCAAATACGCACGTCGCGCCATCGTCGGCGCGATGGCGGCGGTGGCACCCGGCAGCGACCTGGTGATCCAGGGCGTGCTCGCCACCGGCCTCACCCGCGCGCTGGCCGAGTTGTACGGCGTGAAGGTCAGCGAGGTGCAGATCGAGGATTTCGTGCAGCAGGCAAAACTCACCCTGCGCACCGGCAGCTCGATCGTGCTGGCGGTGGCGGGCAACGCGCTGAAGGCATTTCCCGGCCTGGGCACGTTGGGTGGTGGCGTGCTGCACGCGTTCGCCTACGCGCTGATCTTCGATTCAATGGGGCGGGCGCTGGCGGCGTCGCTGGCCGAGCGGCAGACGCTGGATCAGGACGATGCGGGGGCGCGGTTGAAGGAGTTGTTGGCGGATGCGGGGAGTGGGAGGTTGCGGCAGTTGGCGACGCTCACCATGGAGGCGGTGCGCGAGCGCGATGGTGATTGATTGGTCGTCAGGTTTGGCACATAGCCGCGGGGTTCGCCGGTCGAAAGATCAAGGGCTTTCGTGCGCCTGCGGCGCCCGAGGTACTTCTCTTTTGCTTGTCCAGAGGTACCCAAGAGAATAACGACACCCCACTTGGCGCTTGCCGCCCATCCATGGGCGGCAAGTCCGTGAGCCGGGGCCGGGCTTTTCGACAGGACTCCTGTCCTGGCGAAAAGGCATCGGCATCCATGCCGATGCCCGCTACGCGGCCTGTCGTCCCCGCCTCACTGCCGCACAGGGGCCCCGGGTAGAGCCGCGCGCCATCCTGGCGCGCAATCGGTGCGCAACCGCTCCGCGGTTGCGAGAGCAAAAGGCAAGCAGCGGCGGACGATTATTCGAGTGGGGAGGAAGTCTGCTATCGGCCGATTCTGTTGAAAAACTCGCTTTTCGCACGGCGGATGCTTGGCCGATGGCGCAATCGTCAATCCATCGGCGAAGAAAATGAGAGAGGCGAGCGCCTTTGGCCGCTATGCGGGGAGGCC
>Ga0157370_10002174_pt1 | contig 23926 bp, 20 predicted proteins | sample C35metaG_FD_113463 | JGI IMG/M metagenome (GOLD analysis project Ga0157370, IMG submission 113463) | Corn rhizosphere microbial communities from Kellogg Biological Station, Michigan, USA - C3-5 metaG | ecosystem: Host-associated > Plants > Roots > Rhizosphere > Soil | place: USA: Michigan...
CGGGACGCTTGGCGTTGTTCATGTAGGCCTCGATGTCGGCCAGACGCTCTTCCACGGAAGGAGTGGCGGGAGCGGCGGCGGCAGCTTCAGTTGGCGCAGGCGCGGGTGCGGTCTCCTGGGCGTTGGCAACTGGCGTGACCGACCAACAGGTCAGTACAAGTGCCACCGCAGGAAGCAGTCCTTTTAGAACGGTGTGTTTCAGATTCATTTCGCGGATGATGTTGGATGGTGTTAAACGCAAAGACACTTCTCCAAAAGAAGGGCCTATGGTTGGCTACCTCAGCATCATCCGGGCCAAGTTACGATTAAATTCCGCGTAACTCGCTGAATATTAACAAACCTTTTAAAAGGCTAAAGACTTAAGAGTTAATTCCATATGTGCAATTCCTTGTGCCGCAAGGTTTATCTTGTTTCGAGAGACATTTCCGGACTCCACGCATACCATCTTCCGATACTCTTCGTTACCGAAGTCCGCCATCCGTTGGGACTTGTCGATCCACGGGTTCCACACCACGGCGGAATGGCAGCCGGTGGTTTCCAAGATGATTTTCCGTTTGAGAGAGCCATCCAGAATCTCCAGCATGGCAGGGGTATCCAGATAGATGCGATCCAGTTCAGCATCGAAGGTCACGGCTTCTTGGGATTCGGTTTTCACCACATTGCCATCCAACTGGTCAATGTAGCGGCCGCCATTCAGGCCCGAGACGGACACCTGATCGATGGAGCCCACTGTAAAATAGGTGTGCAGACATCCCTCGTAGCTCACGGTTTCCTCTGTGGGATTCGTCACGGTGAGGGCGAGGGTCAGTTCCGCCCCTACGGTGACGTGGTATTCCACGCGGCAGGAAAAAAGGTTTTCCGGCAATAGGAAGCGGAGAGTGACGGTGCCATCCGCCTGTTTGGAGGTTTCCTCCAGGCTCCATTCGGTGGTGCGTGCGAAGCCGTGTGCCTGATGCCCTTCACGACCTCCGAACCATGGGAAAATGATGGGCACGCCACCACGGATCGCCTTGCCCGGAGTGAAGAGGCTTTCCTTGCTGAGAAACAGCAGGGGGGACTCGCCGTTTTTCTGAAAGGACGTCACGTGCGCACCGTTCAGGTAAATTTCTGCGGTGCTCCATTCTGTAGTGACCTTCGCGACCGTCAGGCCGCCATGTCCTGCGCTGAGTGAAAGGTGGCCGGGAATCGTGAGGTGTTGTAAAAGGTCCGCCGTCATTTACCGGGGAGAATGGGACAGACTTTCCGTTAGCTCAATCGGTATTAGAAGCCACACGATGAGTTCGGTGACTGGCCACCATCAGTCCGGGCACTTATGCCTCCTTGGTCAGCCATGAGCGTTTGGCGGGAGTGATATGCGGAGGGGCCAGATAGATGGGCTGGGGGATTTTCGCTGCCCAGGCATCGCGGGCGACTTTGTCAGTTGCCAGCCAAGCGTTCCAGAGGCGGGTGGCATCTGGAGCTTCCAAGAGGACTTGAGTGATTTGTTCCTCTGAAAGGGGAAAGCGGGCGGGGGACTCAAAGGAAAAAACGGTAATTCCTGTTTGTAGAGCGGCTTCCACGGCTTCCGCCAGTCCCGCTGCATCGGTCAGTGTGGGTTCCGTCTGAAGACGGTGATCGCTGATAAGAGCCGTCCAGTAGTTGCCGCGCCGGGCATCGCCGATGGCCACGCATTTCCTCCCATTCTCCGCAGAGGGCACCGCGAGGAGGGAGGGCACGGCGATGGCGGGACATCCGGCTGCAATGGCCACCCCCTGGGCGGCCGCGATGCCTACCCGGGTGCCGCTGTAGCTGCCCGGGCCACTGCCTACCAGCACCAGTGCAGGCATTTCCCCGGCCAATCCTGTGAGTAAATCGTTCAGCGGATTGAATAACAGCGCATTATGGCTGCGATCGCTGCTGAATTCACGCTGAATCACGCTTTCATCCGCTTGGATCAGGGCCAGGGAAGCCGCAGGAGTGGAGGTTTCGAGGACCAGGGCGGGAAAGTGATTCATGCCGTTATTCTATGCCTTTCATTTTGCGGCTGTCAGCCCGCATTATCATGTCTTCCGGCATAGTTTCGCCCTTGCGCGCTGGCACACAAACCGCTTTGGTTCGTGAAGTTTCGATAAATTCTCTAATCGCCTATTTTGTATGACTGACTACGCACGCGGCCTCGAAGGGGTCATCGCCAATGAATCCTCTCTCAGCAACGTAAAGGGCGATATCGGGGAGCTGAGCTATGTGGGTTACCACATCGATGATCTCGTCAGCCACTGCACCTATGAGGAAGTCGTTTACCTCCTACACAATGGCCGTCTGCCGAACCGCTCGGAGCTGGCTGATTTCTCCAAACGCATCCGTACGGACCGGGCGCTGCCGGAAGGTGTGATCTCCTTTTTGAAAAACGCTCCTAAGGATGCAAACCCGATGGATGTGCTCCGGACCGGTGTCTCCATGCTGGGTCTGTATGACAAGCGCGCCACCATTGGTGAAGTTCAGGACAAGGCCATTGCGGCGCAGGTGGCCCTCTCGCTTGTGGCGAAAACCCCGGTGATCGTTGCGGCTTACCACCGTTTCCGCCAAGGGCTGGAGCTTCCTCCCGTGCGTGAGGATCTCAGCGAGGCACAGCATTTCCTTTACCTGATCAACGGTGAAGTGCCTTCCGAGAAGGCTTCCCATATTCTCGATGTGGCGCTCACCCTCCATGCGGACCATGGGATGAATGCCTCTACTTTCTCCGCCCGTGTGACAGTGGCTACCCTTTCAGACATTTACTCGGCCATCACAGCCGCCATCGGTACCCTCAAGGGGCCGCTGCATGGTGGAGCGAATGAAGGCGTGATCCACATGCTTCAAGGCATCGGTGAGCCGGAAAATGTGGATGCCTATGTAGAGGGCAAGCTTTCCCGGAAAGAGAAGATCATGGGCATAGGCCACCGCATCTACAAGGTGCTGGACCCCCGGGCTCCTCATCTCCGCCGTCTGGCCATCCAACTCACAGAGGAACTGGGCGAACCAAAATGGATCCGGATGTCGGAGCGCATCGCGGAGATCATGAGGGAGCGCAAACATCTGGAGGCGAACGTAGATTTCTATTCCGCCACGGTGTATTATTCCCTCGGCATTCCCACGGATCTGTTCACACCCATCTTTGCGATTGCCCGGACTTCCGGCTGGACGGCCCAGGTGCTGGAGCAGTTGCGTGACAACCGCCTCTATCGTCCGCTCACACTTTACACAGGCCCACAAACTCTCAGTCCGGTGCCGCCGCTGGATGAGCGCTAAACCCATCGGAAAGTGTATTCATTGAACGCGAGAAATTACTTTGCGGCAGCAGCGCTGGTGGGTGCATCCATGGCTCTGACCTCATGCCTCGCTAAAAGGGCGAAGGCTGTCGATGAGGCTGCACTGATGAGGGAAAACATGCCGCCGCAGCCAAAGATCGCTGCGGCGGGTGGAGGACGCGCCAGTGCCCCTACCTCTCAGCAGCGTTCCTTTGTGCCGGTGCCTCCAACGCCCCAGGCTCCTCAGAAAAGTAATCCTCTCCCAAATGACCGCCTCCGCATGCCGGAGATGCTGGAACTGCCGGAAGACAAGGAACTGCGTTCCGGAACACCGGGCAAAGGGTCGTCAGGTGGGGCCGTGATTTCCCGCCCTCCATCCGAATAAAGAACTGGCTCAGCCCATGTGCATCACTTTCCAGGAATCGTGATGCGCGCCGGCACGTCTTTGATCTCGATGCCTGCCTTGACCAGGGAGTCCCAGACGGAGAGCAATCGTTCCAGCGGAAGTTTCTTATCCGCTTCCAGTTCCAGCTTGCGGCCGGGGTTCTGCTTTTGGAAAGCCGTCAGGTAGGATTCCAGCAGACCCTCGGGAACATTGAGAGAATCCAAGGTGATATTGCCCAGAGCATCCACCGCCAGCACCGAACGAGGCTCGGTCACCGAATCGGAAGGGATGTCCTTTACGGTGGGCAGATTGATTTGCAGCGTGGAGCGCGGCTTTTTAAAACTGGTGGAAACCACGAAGAAGATCAGCAGGATCAACAGAATGTCGATCAGCGGGATTACTTGGACATAGCTTTTCGGGCGCGGCGGACGGTGGAATTTCATGGCCGGATCAGGATTTCGTGCCGGATTGCTGGCAGAGGTGGGCGAAATCCGTGAGCATGGACTCCAAACGTGCGGTGAAGATCTCGATGCGGCGGGTGAAGTAGCTCTGCGCGATCACACATGGCACAGCGATGGCCAAGCCGGTGATGGTCGTACTTAGAGCTTCGGAAATACCGCGGGCGATCATCAGGTGATCGGTGGTTTCTCCCAGCCCTTGGAAAATGACGACCAAGCCGGAGGCGGTCCCCAGCAAGCCCAGAAGTGGGGCGATGATGACAATGACATCCAGCACGCCGATGCCTGCATACAAATGAACAGCCTCCTCCCGGGCAGCGGCTTCCACCACATGGGTGATATGGCCTTCTTCCTTACCGCGATGTTTCACTGCCACCGCGCACAACCGTGCGAGCGAACTTTTGCCCAAGGTGAATTCCTGAAGGATCGGCTGTTCTTGATGGCGAGCTTCATATTCTTCAAAATGAATCACTTTCTCCGCCAGTGTGGGAGGAATGATGTTGCTGCTGGTAAGGGTGATGAATTTGAAGGCCACAGCCATCACTCCCACGATGGAGGCCAGGCCCAGCGGGATCATGAAAAGGCCGCCGTTTTTCAAAAACTGCCACACGGCGGAGAGACCGCTGGCCGGGGTAAGAGTGGAAAGAAGGTCAATCATGAGCGGTAGTTAGAAATAGAAGTTGAAGATCAGTTCGAGTGGTTCCTTGGCGTAATCGTCCTTTAAAGCAGCAGGCATGGGTGGAATGTCGGCATCGCGGATGGCATTGAGGGTGAAGCCTTTTTGGATTTCCGGAGTCTGTCCGTCCACGAATTGAACGCGGCGCACCTTGCCATTGGGATCCACGAAAAAGCGGATGGTCAGATAGCCTGGGGTGATGAAATCCCGGTGCCGCGTGCAGTTCCGCTGCCATTCCAGTTCCACAGCGCGGCTGAGGATGGCTTGGTAGCGCCCCAGTGGAGTATCCGCTACATCGAGGGAACTGCGCCCGGTGCGAGAAATGGAACCACGGATGGCCGTTTTTTTCTGATTCCCACTGAATGCAGGATCATCAATGACCTGCTTCATTTTGGTAATGGGGACATCTGGTTTTTTCGGTTTAGTCCCTTTCTGGGAAGGTGTTTGAGACACTTCCTGAGAGGGCTTGATGGATTCCTTCTGCTCCCTGGGCACCGGCACTTCCATCGGCTCCGGACCTTCCAAGGTATTTTCACGAGGCGGCGGGAGCGTGGAGGGCTGCCCGGCTGCAGCGGGTGCTGCGGGCTCTGGCGCAGCAGGTTCGGATGGCGCTTGTTCTGCCGGTGCTGCGGCATCGCTGGGAGGAGACGCTGCTTCTTGAGCGGGCTGATTCAGCAGCGGCAGCTTGCCATCACGATAGGCGCTGTCCGTTGTTTCGATATCGCTTTCATCACGCGGTTTTCTCCCTTTTTGGGAAGGGAGGGGAGGCGCAGACGCATCCGGCGCGCGGTCGCTGGTGGCCTCGGTATCCCGCTCTCCGATAAAGGCAGGTTTGTCCGGGCGTTTCCCCCGTTGATCCTCGGATGTCCGTGCCATTTCAGGCTTGGCCGGAGTGACGACCGGGGGAGGTGGCGCCAGAGGCTCGATGGCTGCTGCGGTTTTGGGAGCCTCTTTTTCAGGAGCCTTCGGCCGCAGCATCTCAGGATAAATCTGGACGGTGACTTCTGCGGGCTTCTTTTCTTCAGGAGCTCGCGTATTCTTTTTCCTGAACTGGAGGGAGGCGATGCTGGCCATGCCCAAAGCGGCCAGAAGAAGGACATTGATCACCAATGACAGCCCCAGAGCAATCACCCACAGGCGGGCATCTCTTTGCTTGGCGGCTGCGTAATAAGATTGCATGACGAACCGCGGTCAGGATTGCCGCGATTGTGCGGTCACGCAATGCGGGAATCTGTTTCTACCGGGATGCGTGGCTGAACATTCGGCACGGAGGGACCGATGGCTTGCTTGAAGTGGGTCTTGGCGCGCACCATGAGCGTCCCCAGGCACAGATCGGCCAAAGGGAGCACGACATTGAAATTTTTGTGCATGTAGCGGTGGTGCAGCAGGTGATGGCCATTCAGCTTCTGGAAAAACCATGGTTTCTCAATGCGGCGTGCCTTCGGTAAATGCATGCACCAGTGGATATATTCGTAGGTGCAGTAATAAGCACCGAAGGCGAGGAAGCCGCCGAGGAGGAATGCCCACTGCCCCAAGGCCCAGGAAAGCAGGGCGAAGGGAGTCACACCGATGAGGATCAGCACGGGGCCATTCCACCATGCCATCGGGATCGTTTCCTTATCCTTCTCATCATGGAGGTGATAGGTGTGATCCGCCTTGAAGGTTTTATGATGTACCACGGCGTGGGCCTTGAACGCATAGCGGAAGTTCCAGATCGGGCGGTGCATCACATACTTGTGGAGGGTCCATTCGAAAAAGGAGCCGAACACGATACCGACGAATGCACCGGCGAAACACCACAAAAGAAAGGAAATCATAGTAATAATAAAGAACACCAAGCCCAATGGCCCTACAGATCGCTATAGCAAGGAGGTTGAATAACAAGCGCTATTGCCTCTGTCATGAGGAATGCACGTGCCGCACAGCCAATCCGGTGCTAATAACACCTTATGAAAATTGCCATTGGTTCGGATCATGCTGGATTTCTTTATAAGCAGGAAATCATCCGGCGCTTGGTGGAAGGAGGGCATGAAGTGCAGGACTATGGGACGCATTCGGAAGAGTCTGTGGATTACCCGGACTTCATCCGTCCGGTCGCGGAGGCCGTGGCCCGTGGTGACTATGAGCGCGGAATCGTTCTGGGTGGTTCAGGAAATGGCGAGGCCATCGCGGCCAACCGGGTGAAGGGCATCCGCTGCGGCCTCTGCTGGAATGAGGAATCCGCCCGCCTTACCCGCCTGCACAATGATGCCAATGTGCTGTCCATCGGAGAGCGGATGGTCACCCTGGAGATTGCTTTGCGGATCGTGGATATTTTTCTCGGCACCCCCTTCGAAGGCGGCAGGCATCTCGCACGAATCAGAAAACTGGATCTTTAATTTACTGGAGAATCAGCCCGGTTGGTTTTCTCAAGCCATAGGCGACAGGCAGCATCGAAATGCACACGCCGATGATGCCTGCCGAGATGATGACGGCAAAATCTGCTATCGGCAGGGCAGGTGCATTGATGGAAGCCATACCGAGGGTTTGCATTTTCGGAACCAGAGAGACGAACAACGGACGCCACGCGATGAAGGCAATCGCTATTCCCGCCATGACCAACAGCAAATTCTCCAGCAGCATGTGGAGAAACAACAACCACACGGGCGTGCCGAAGCTTCTCAGGAGAGCGAGCAAATAAGACTCCTGGCGATATTCCAGCCAGGAGACACTGCCCAAGGTGAGAGCCAGAATCACACAGCAGCCCGTGACCACCATGGAACGGGCAAATTTTTGCATGAGCTGGATGTGCTCCAAATTCTTGAGCAACTCGAAAGCGGAAGTGATTCTCACCTGCCTCTTTTCCGCTTTATAATAAGCTCTCGTCTCATTCAGATAGCTTTCCACTTGGGAAATTGTTTCGAATTTCGCTACCGAAAAATTGACGAATCCGCGTCGCAGGTAGGGGTTCATCAGTTCCGATGGAGCCATCACAGCCGAGGGCAGCATCAGCTCTTTCTCGATCCACTTCGGCATGGGGCCTGCCATCGCGTAGGCTTGCTTGTCGCCGAGAGTAATCTCCACATTCTGGCCATGGTAGGATGTTTCCGGAGTCAGCAGGCGAATACCCGCAGGGCGATCCGAGTGCCGCTCTTCCGCGAAATCCGGCAGTGAGGTGCTGTAGGAGAGAAGGGGCACGTTTTGCCTCCGCTGAAGCATCACGCCGATAAATGGCTGTTTGACGGCGCGGTAGTTGGCATTGCCGATACGGTTGGCCCACATGACTTCTTCTTCGTAGCTTTTCTGAAGAAGAGTGGGGGCTTGTTCTGAAGAAACAAATTCATTGGTGACAACCGTATAGATGGACTTGTCACTCAGGCGTTGGCGCAGTTCCATCTCAACCTTGGCAAAGAATACCAGAACCGCTGCTGCCAGTAGGCCTAGCAGAAATGGAACTAAAACTTTACTAACAGGAGAAACCGGGTATTCACTCCAGCGACTGAAGGTGTTCTTCCAAAGGTAAAAAGGTATTGAAATCCAGAATTTCATTAGCAATGGAATCTAAGCGCTTGTCATGAGTGGCGATAACGCAAACCGTATCTGATAAAATCCGGTTTTTAACGGCATTTGAGATGATCTTGGTATTCAAGTCATCCAAGCCAGAGGTGGGTTCATCCAGCAGGAGGATGGGTGGGGACTTGGCCAGAGCTCTTGCGATGCTCGCGCGTTGCTGCTGCCCGCCGGAAAGTTGGGAGGGCTGGGATTTGCGATACTCCGTGAGGCCCAGTAATTCGATCCATGGAATCACTTCCTCCATGGATTTCCCCGCCATTTCAGCAGAGAGCTGGATGTTGCGCTCCACCGAGGCAAGAGGTAAAAGATTCAACTGCTGAAAAACGAATCCGACCTCATATCTCAGATACTGGGAGCTTCCTACCGGGTGGGGAGAAGTGGTTGAGATCGTTCCGCCAGCAGGATTCAGTAAGCCGGCGATAAGCCGCAGCAGGGTGCTTTTTCCGCAACCGGAGAACCCCTTCGCGAGAGTGATTCCTGGACACAACTTCATGTTCAGGTTATCAAAAACCGGAGTCTTCGAGCCTGGATAACCGAATGAAACGTTTTTTAATTCAATGTCCATCGGGAGCTCGGATCGCGATCGTTTGGGATGCCACCTGCTCGATCGTGCAGCCCGGCCATAATTTCATGGCCAGGCCCTCCCATCCTGAAACTTCAAGGGTGGTGGGATCAATGAAGGCAATGTCTTTTTTCAAAACAATGCGACATGGCACGGGAAGCTTGCGATAGACATGAACCAAATTGAGCTGACCGGTGGAATGCCGGGCCACTTCCGTGGAGCCTGCGGCTATTTCGAACAGGTAGTTGGTCTGGACTTCGGCCCCTGTGTCCAGTTCGTCCACTTTCTGAAACGTTGCTGAAATCAGCTTCCCGGTCTGGCTCTGTTCCATCAGGATTAACAAATCCTCCTTGCGGATCTGGTTGATCAGAGGACTTTTGGCGGAAACCACAATCTCCAAAGATTGTTCATCCGTCACGCTGCCGATCAGTTGATTGGCATCCATCCAGATCAGTCCATTTGGGTGGGTCATCAGCTCTTCCTTCACATTGCTGGAAAATTTCAGGATGCCATCAAATTGGGCCGTTAGTTCGGAACGTTTCTTGAGTTCTTCATATTGCTTCCTTTTTTTTTCCAGAACCAGTCGGCCTTCTTCCTCCTCCATCTGAAGATCTTTCTCCTGTTGCTCGGGAGTTAGAGCATCCTGTAAAAAGACGATTTCCTCCTTCGCTTTCTGAATGGCTTCACGAAGGCGGCCTTTCAGTTCGGAAGGAGTTTGGTCACTTTCCAATGCAAGGAGCAGTCGGCTCTTCGTCTGCTCCACTTCATTCAGATCCAATTGGGCACTGGTGAGTTTTTCCCGTTGGCTTTTTTTATTGTCCCGGATTTTTTGAGTGAAGTTGTATTCTTCCACCTCCAGAGAGCGGCGTTCCAGTTCGAGGTTTTCTGGATCGAGGACAGCCCACAACTCACCTTTTTTCAGCACCTGACCATCCTCGGCCAGTAAACGTACGTTTCCATTCAACTGTGAACGAGCTTGCGAAAAGGCTTTCGGCCGGACGATCCCCTCTTCTATGCCCAGCCAGATGCGCTCGGATTCGGGATAACTGGAAAGATCGGGGATAGGGGCCGCATTGGACGCTTGAATGGCGAGTCCACCCGCTATCATCATCCAACAGATCGATTTAATTTTTCCAATACGTTTCATCCCAAATCAAAAGTTGAAGATCTAGCTGAGTAAGCTGTTTGCGGATATCAGACTGCCGTGCTCTAAGCTCTCCTGCGGCGATCAACTGGGCCGAAAGAACTGAGTAGTTGGAGGAGGTGGAACGGCGGAAGTTGGCCAATTGCTTATCAATCAAGTCCCGCTCCATCAGAAGACGGGAATACGCCTTGCCGAGTTCTTTGGCTCTTACCGTCTCATCCTCCATCCGTTGGCGGATTTGGGTGCGGGTGAATTCCAATCTCTGCTTCGCGTCCTTTACGCTTCTGGCGCCTCCCAGATCGGTATAATCCAATGTCTTGGTTGCTGATGAGAACAGGTAGGTGTTGTCTCCAGAGAATTCCGAACCGGATTCCTGGCTGGAATAAAGAGAAGGCGTACTCATTCCAAAGCTGATGGATGGCCACTGCCGGTAGCGCACCCGGTAAATGCTCAACTGCGCGGCCTCGATCTGGACGGCTTGAAGATTCATCGCCAGTTTTCCAAATTTATTGCCGAAGCGGATGTTCCGGTAACGGTTCTGATAGCTGATGTAAGGAAGGGAACCGGTAAGATTCCAATTGGCACCCGGAGTATTCAACAAGCGGTTGACCGAAAGACGATGATAGATGCGGCGGCGTGAAGTCTGATCACGTTCAGAGAGAAAGGATTTGGAGAGTTTTTCCACCTGTTCCAATGGAGCGGTGGAGAGGGAAGCCTGCATGCTGGCCAGATTCTCCTCTGCATCACGGATTGCCTCCGCTTCTACAAACGCCGTGTAGAGTTGGATGAAGGCCCTTCGCTCATCGAGTTCATTCGACCAGATAGCCCCTTGTTTTTGAAGTTCCGCACCGTAAATTGTAGCGTAAAACTCCACGGGGTTTGGAATGACGAAATTCGCCACCACCCTTGCATCCACATTGCTGGTGAAATCGGTCAGTTCTGAAATGCTGTCTCCCAGACTGACAAATCCGGAAAGTCTGGGGGCCAATCCCAGCCATTCACGGCCGGGTTGTTTCCGTGCTTCCTCTACAGCGATTCTCGACTGCCGCAGTCCCAGATTTGAACTGCGCATTTTGGCGAGTGCGCTTTTCCAATTGAGGGTGGCGGCAGGAGCTGAATCCACTTGTGAATCCAACCATGAGGCATCCCTCTGCTGGTAAGCAGTGTGGGCTGACAGATTTCGCAACATGCGATTTTCTGTGCAGCCCACCAAGAAGACGGCAGAAATAAGAAGAGGCAGCGATTTTGGAATCATGTGGGTTGTCACAAATCATCTGCCTCACGCAGCTCTCAATATTGTGTGAAAGTACCGCTAACCTCGTTGGGATCGACGGTATCCGCGTCCGCATTCCCTTGATAGGTGCCGGTATTGGTTCCCACAAAAGAAAGGATGTATTCACCATTGAAGGTGCTTCCCACGCCGGCATTGCTCAGAGTTAGCTTGCCTGTGTCGGTGCCTGCGATTCTTCCCCATGTGTAATCAACTCCTCCGATTACAGTGACACCATTCACAGTCAGCGGGCCGTGGCCTACTTCTTCATATGCGGAGCCATTCGGGATGGATATTCCAGTGTCTCTTTGGAACTGGATTGTCATATTGAATGTAGGGCCTGCAGTACTGGTAAAATCGAAAAATTTGTTTGGAGTTCCCAGATATTTTGGAGCAATGCGGCTATCGCGCAGAGGGTCTACATAAGGATTGTAATTGGTTGGCACAGAACCGCCAGCAACCAAGCGGATGGATGTAGGTATGCGAACCTCGTCAAATGAGGATGGAGAACCTACCAGCGCAACCTTGGAAATTTCCGTGGCAGCGACGCCACCGGTATTGGAGAAGGTAAGGGTGACTTCCACATCGCGGCTTACGCCGCCCGTGGAGAAGCTTTCAAATAAATAGACAAAGGAGGCATTGTTGGCATTGAAAGACCCCGAGATGTTTAAATCACTGAACCCGATGCCGTGCAGAGTGAGGATGGCGGAATTGGTGTTGATCGCACGGTAAGTGTAGGTGGCACTGCTAACGCTGTCTGGAAAGCGGGTATCTGAATTGGTTCCCGCTGTGTTTGGGAAGGTGGTGCGGTTGTTCCCGACCAAGTGGTAAAAGAATGCACCTGTTTCGATATCCCCATCCTCTACTGCGGCGGATGTGCCCGTATTGCGGACAAATTCAAAATCGGCATTAGTGGATAATCTAAGGTAGATTCCATCCAGCGTTTTCGGGCGGATGGTGGTGGAGCTATCCCCGTCAGAAGCTGAGCCGCCGCCGCAGGAAGTGAGTCCGAATACGGCGATGGATGCCAGAGAGAGCACCTTCAAGGTGGTCATGGCATTTTTTAGGGAAAACTGTTTCATGGGATATTTCTCTGGGAGTTTTTAAAATTTGAGCCAGACAGATAGGAACCCGGATTCTGGGCGTCAAAACAAAAAGCAATCAACTAACGAAATTGATGCCCGGAAACCAACGTGCATAAAGCATTGGAGATCGGTGGAGAGATCACTCAGGAACGCTTTTTGCGGAGGAAGGGAGGTAGATCCAGATCCTCTCCCTCGAAGACATTCGGGTTTTCCCCCTCAAAGCGCCCTCGCGGTGCGGAGTCGAAAAACAGTTCGCTTTGATTGGCGGGGGGCTTGACTCCCAGTTTCAGCTTGGGTGAGGGTACATCTCCTGCCGTGGCGAATTCCTGTTCCGGCTGGGACTCCGGTTTAGGAGCAGGTGCTTCAGCCTCTGGGGCAATGGAAATAGGTGCTGCTTCTTCCGGCAGGTCTTCCGGGAAGTCATCTCCGGTTTTTGCCCGACCCCAGGAGGCAAATTCTGTGGGCTTTTTCTTGGGGATGGGTGTGAAGGCCGGGGCCTCCTCTTCCTCCTCCTCAATGACGGTAAAAGCAGGAACAGGCTCGGCTTCGGCGATCACGGCATCTGTTTTTTCTTCTTCCGGCTCGCTGACAGTGGGCACTGCGGTGAAAGCGGGCTCTGCAAACGGACGCTCATCATCGAAAAGAGAGGGGCCCGGTTCCGGCTTGGGCGCAGCAGTACGGCTGAACTTGGATAGGGGCGAGACAGGCGGCGCAGCAGGCTCTGCCACCAGAAGGGTGGGTTGCTCGATTTCTTTCTCCAGAGGAGCAGGGGCAGGCTCTTCTTCCGGCTCTGCTTCAAACCGGGAAAGCACTTCCTCCACGGCAGTGGGTGCGGGAGCGGACTCCACTTCCGGCTCAGGAATGATCACTGGCTCCGGCTTTGCAGAAACGGAAATGTTTTCCGGCTCCGGTGCGGGTGCATATTCGGGAAGTGGTGGCGGAACAAATGCGGGTGGCTCCTCAGCGGGTGCACTTTTCACCGCAGTGAAGCCATCGCTGGGATCCAGATCCGGGGTTTCCAAGGAGTGGCTGATGGCCTCGCGCGGCGCGGCAACCAGTGCATCTTCCGGCAGGGCGCTGATCAGCGTAATGGAGAGGGAGTCCCGCATGCCCGGATCGATCGCCGCGCCGAAGAGAACGTGAGCTTTTTCCGGAACGAACTTCTGCAAGCGCTGCATCAGCAACTCGATCTCGAAAAGAGTGAGGTCCTCACCGCCGCACAGGTGGACGAGGACCGTTTGTGCGTCCTTGAGCAGGGAGCCTTGATCCAGCAGCGGGCTGGCGAGGGCATTGCGGAGCGCGCGGGCGGCACGGTCCTTTCCATTGGAAATGCCGGAACCGAAGAGGCAGCGGGAGCGGGTGGTCCGTAGCGCGCTCATCAGATCATCCAGACCGACATTGATCAGACCCGGGCGGGCGACGAGACGGATGACTGCCTTGATCGATTCGCAGATCATCTCATCGGCAGCGGCGAAGGCTTCATGGATGCCTTGCTTGGCAAGGACCAACTCGCCCATCCGATTGTTGTCGAAGGTGACCAAGGCATTCGAGAGAACGGCCAACTCATTGAGGGCGGTTTCCGCCTGTTCACGGCGGCGGCGGCCTTCGAAAGCGAAGGGCATGGTGGCGAAGACGACGACAAAAGCACCTTCCTCCCGGGCAATGCGGGTGACGATGGGTGCCGCGCCGGAGCCGGTTCCTCCGCCCAGACCGGTGCAGAGGAAGACGATGCGGCGGCCTTTCACGGCGGCGCGGATTTCGTTTTCGGCTTCCAGAACTGCCTGGTGGCCCAGCTCGGGATCGCCACCGGCGCCCAGGCCCTTGGTAAGATTGAGGCCGAGTTGGATTTTTTCCTGCGCTAGGCAGGCGTGCAGCGTGCGGATGTCTGTATTCAGCGCCAGGAGTTCCGCGCCGTCGAGGCCGTCCAAGGCGATACGTTCCAGCATGTTGGCACCAGCGCCGCCGAGGCCGATGATTTTCACGGCCGAGGTAGGAATCGTTTCTTGAGGATCGCGTGAGTAGGAAATCATTATAGAAAGAGGAAAAACCGAATGCTGGACAGGGATGTCCAACCCTCGATGGGTGTAAAATGAAAGTTGGGTGAGCCGTTTTTCATTCAATGAAAAGCGGACGTTTATGATCCGGGGAGGGTGATAATAGGATCACCGGAATTCAATAGCCGATGTTTCTTTATTTTCCAAAAGGCCAGAAAAGCCGACCCAGCTTGCCGATGACACCGGGCGGCTTCATGCGCTCGGTTTCAAGGATTTGTGCGTAGCGGATGAGGCCGATGGCGGTGGCGTATTGGGGATCCTTGAAGCTGGCCTGCACGCCGCTCAACTCCGAGGATTCCGGGCGGTAGATGTCGCGGGTGAAAACGTCGTAGGCCAGTTCGCTGAAGCCACGCATCAGGCTGGTGCCGCCGGTGAGGAAAACGCCGGCGCCGATGGCCTCCACGGAGCCCTCGGGGAGGCGCGCCTTTACGAGACGGAGGGTTTCCTCCAAGCGCTGGCGGATCACTTCATTGAGCACGCTGCGGCTCACCTCCACTTCGGCAAAGCCGCGTTCATCGGTCAGCTTGGCCGTGCCGACGGAGCGGGAAGGGTCTGCCGAAGCATCTCCTTCCGTGATCTTGAGACGATCTGCCTTGGAAAATGGCAGGCCGGTCACGAGGTGGATGTCATTGGTTACATGATCCCCTCCCACCGGGATGCATCCTGAGGCAGCGATCGCGCCATTCAGGTAAAGTGCGTAGTCCGTGGTCCCTCCGCCGATGTCGATGACGAGTGCGCCGCGCTCCCGCTGTTCGCGATCCAGTGCCATTTGAGCCGTGGCGATGGGGGAGAAAACGATGTCATCCACTTCCAGCGGCATTTCCCGGACGAGCTTGATGCTGTTCTGGATACGGCTGCCGATGCCGTGAACGATGTGGAAATCCGCCTCCACGGTTTTTCCATAAAGACCTACGGGTGTGGTGGAGTGCTCCAATCCATCCAGACGGTAATGGCGGATGATGGGGTGCAGGTAAACGTGATCTTGAGGAATGTGGACATCGCGCGCGATGGACCGGGCCTCCTCCACATGTTCTGGAGTGACGGTGGGCTCTCCATCCGGCAGGCGGTAGGTGCCACGATTGTTTTCACCAATGATATGGGAGCCGGAGACTGCCAGGAAAACACTGCCGATCTCCACATCACTGGCGTCCTCCGCCTTGGCGAGGGCGTCTTTAAGGCAGGCGCGTGTCTGGGAGAAATCATAGATCTCCCCTTTCCGGACACCGGCGGTCTTGGTGACGCCGATGCCGAGGATTTTCACTGCGGTATCGGGCTTGACCTCACCGACGACCATGCAGGTCTTACTGGTGCCGATTTCGAGTCCGACGTGAATTTTCGTGCGACGTGACATGGAGGTAGGGTAAGCGGGAAATCAGCGGCGGTTCAAAAGGGCATCCCTGTCCCGGGCGGAACGGTCCTGGCGGACTTGGGCAGGGGTGGGCTGCGGTGCCGGATCGGCAGCAGACAGAGCGGGTGGAACGGAACCATCCTCCTTGAGAGTGATGGGCACGTTTTGTTTCGGAATCAGATTGATGGTCTTGATGTCATACCCTTTTTGGGCGGCATGATCCAGGGCGGCGCGGAGATTGGAAACCTGGCGTGAATGGTCCGCGAGGCCAAAGGTGGCGATGGTCCCCTGGCGGGTGATGAGAGTGAGCGACCAATCATTGGCCTGCCGGATGGTGTCGATGGACTCGATGGCCAATGGATCATTTTCGCAAGCGGCATCCAGCAGGCGGATGCAGGGATCGAGTTCCGGCTGATCGATCTTCTTGCCAGGGGTGATGCCATTTCTGCCGATGGTGGAAAGCTGGATCACGGGCAGCTTGGTGGCTGTTTCCAACTGGAGGGGTGGGCATGGGTAGACGATGCCCTGGTGATCCACGAGCATATCTCCGGCTTGGCGGTGGGCCACCAGATTCGCAGACTCCACGGAGATCCATGCCCTGGGGATGCGTGGGGTAATTCTTACCATCAGGGTGCCGGGGAGGTGGCGTTCCGCTGTGGCGCGGGCCACCCCAGGCAGGGTTTCCAGCTTTTCCGCCACCGCCTTGATATCGATTTCAAAAAGATTCGCTGGCAGGGAGATGCCCGTTTTTTCGATCAGGGCCGTTTCATCGATCACCGGATTGGCATTCAGATCGATGGTCTGGAGACGGAATTCCTGATTCTGATAGAGCGCGCGCTGCACTCCCACCCGGATGCCCCAGCCGAGGCCACCCAGCAGGCCGAGAATGGCGAGAACTTTTCCGGTTCCTTTCAAAAACTTGAGACAACCGAACCAAGCGATGCGGGGCGACATCACACGGACTTCCAGGATCTGGGAACGTGAATGACGACGGAGCTTCGAGGTCTGGCGTTTCATAAGGACGGGATCAGGTTTCGGTTTTCTTGCGCAGGGTGAGGGAGAGTTCCGCGATTTTCCGGCATACTTCCGGGAAGGAGAGGCCTGCAGCGGCGGCGGCCTTGGGCAGCAGGCTGGTCTCGGTCATGCCGGGGATGGTATTTGCCTCCAGCACATAGGGACGATTTTGGGCATCCAGCAGGACATCCACGCGGGAGTAAATTTCCACGCCCAGGGAGCGGTGTGCGGCGAGGGCGGCAGCCTGTACGGCAGCGGTGGTTTCTTCGTCCAGATCTGCAGGGCAGAGGTATTGGCTGCCCTTGGCACCGGAGAGCCACGGATACTTGCTGGCCATGTCATACACGCCTTCCGGTGGAATGATGTGAACGATAGGGAGGGCCACATCATCGAGAATGCCCACGGTCAGCTCACGGCCTTCCACGAATTCCTCGATCAGGATTTCACTGTATTTTTCAGCCGCCTTCAGCAGCAAGGTGGGCACATCCTCCTGGTTGCGGACGATTTCCACGCCCACGCTGGAGCCTTCGCGCGGGGGCTTGATGACGAGAGGGGCTTTGATGGTGAGTTGGGGCAGCAGCCCGGGAGTGAGTTCCACCGTTTCAGAGCGCGGAGTGGGCACACCCGCCGCCAGGAATTTCTCCTTGGCCAAGGTCTTGTCGAAGGCGATGCGGCTGCTCGCCGCTCCGGCACCGGTGTAGGGGATGCCCTGCGCGTCCAGAATATCCTGAAGCTGACCGTCTTCACCGAAGGTGCCGTGGATGACGTTGAACGCAAGATCGGTGCCTTCGGGCAGATCGATTTTGGCCTCAGTCACGTCCACCGGATGGGCATTCAATCCAAGATCCAGAAGCGCTTTGAGAACTGCATTTCCAGAGGCCAGGGAGACAGGCCGTTCGGAACCGGGGCCGCCCATGAGGACAGCGATTTTTTTCGTGAGGAGCATGTTCGTTTAGAAGGTTGGTTCGTCGTCGCCCAGGATCTTGATTTCCGTTTCCAGGGTTACGCTGCGTTCGGTTTTGGCTTCCCGCTGGAGGAAGTCGATGAGCGTGGTGATTTCTGTGGCAGTGGCACCGCCCTGGTTGACCACGAAGTTGCCGTGAACTTCGGAGACCGCCGCGTTTCCGCAAGTGGTTCCCTTCAGTCCCATGGAATCGATCAGACGACCGGCGGCGATGTATTCCGGATTCTTGAAGGTGCAGCCTGCGGAGGCGGCCACCGGTTGGGAAAGCTTCCGTTTTTCACGAGATGCCTCCCAGCGGTTCTTGATGTCCGTGGGTGAGTCATTGTTCTTACCCTTGAAGACTGCCTGGAGGGCGAAGTTCCGGCGGAGCTCCGGCACATTGCGGTATTGGGACACGATCTCTGCCCGCTCGCGGGTGCGGATCACGCCATCTTCATCGAGGAAGGTGACGCGGATCACTTGATCAAACATTTCCACGCCCATGGCACCGGCATTCATGCGCAAGGCACCGCCCACATTGCCGGGGATGCCTTCCATCCACTCGAAGCCACCGATGCTGAGGGCACCTGCGTAACTGGCCAGTTTTTTAAGGCGCACACCGGCGCCCGCGCTGATTTCTCCCTTATCGTTGGAGGAAACTTCCGAGAAAACACCACCACTGGGGTGGATCACTGCGCCACGGATGCCGCCATCACGGACGAGCATGTTGGAGCCGCGTCCTACCACCCGCACCGGGATGCCGCGCTCACGGCAATAGCTTACGAGGAAGGCAAAGGCGTAGAAGCTTTTTGGCTCCATCCAGAACTGCGCAGGGCCGCCCACGAGGATCGTGGTATGGCGCTTCATGGGCTCGTAGAGCTTACCTTCGATTTCACCGGCAGGCATCAGGGCGCGCATTTCCTCAAGGGTCTTGAGGTCTGCAGCGATCCTGGTTCCGGCTTCGTGGACATTGCCCGCTCCCAGCGTGATCAGAATATCACCGGGCTGGAGCGCATTTCCCACAGTGTGATGGGCCACATCCAGATCCGGCAGGAAGCTGGCTGGGATTTCCCCATGCTCTGCGATGGCATCCACAATCGTTTGGCCGGAGATGCCATCGATCGGCGGCTCGGAGGCAGGATACACATCCGCCACAAATACGAGATCCGCAGCCTGCAGCACCTTGCCGAAGTCATCGGCCAGAGCTTGGGTGCGGGTATAGCGGTGAGGCTGGAAGAGAACGACGATCCGTTTCGGGTTCAGGGAACGCGCGGTCTGCAGCGTGGCGGCCAACTCGGAAGGATGATGGCCGTAATCATCGATGATCCGGTAGTTCGGAGAAAGATACTTGGTCTCAAAGCGGCGCTTGGCTCCGGCGAAGCTGGATAGCGCACGGGCGACGAGGGAAAACTCCGCACCGCAGGAATCCGCGAGGGCGAGGGCAGCCAGGGAGTTGAGAATGTTGTGGCGGCCGGGGATACCCAGCTCGATATCTCCCAGCACCTCGCCGTTTTTCTTCACGGTGAAGGCGGAGGAGCCTTTGAGGTCACGAATGTCGGAAGCGGTGAAGTCCGCATTTTCCCAGCCGTAGGAAACGGCGTTTTCGCGGGAACCCAGCAACTCGGTGGCCACGGGATCCTCGGCACAATACACCAGTTTGCCCGCGGTCTGATCGGCCAACTGGCTGAAGACTTCCTTGATGTGATCGAGGTCGCGATAGAAATCCAGGTGCTCGGCCTCGATGTTCAGCACCACCGAGTGCTCCGGATGGTAAAGGGCGAGCGTGCCGTCGGACTCATCGCCTTCCGCCACCATGTGCTCGCCTTCTTCGGACCAGTTCGCATTGGCACCCAGAATCGGGATTTCCGCGCCCACGTAGTGGCAGGGTTTCAGTCCGGCCACGCGCATGACGTGGGCGGTCATTGAAGAGGTGGTGGTCTTGCCGTGAGTGCCGGAAACGACGACGCCTTTTTTCGTATGGAGAATGGCGGCCAGGCACTCCGCGCGACGGAGAAGGGGGATTTTTGCCTTTTTTGCCGCAGCGTAGGCAGGGTTATCTTCCTTGATGGCGGAGGAATACACCACCAGATCCGCGTTTTTCACGGATTGCTTGGTGTGTGGACATGAGAAATCCAGACCTACGCTCTGCATGCGTTCCGTCTCGGCAGTGGTCACGCGGTCGGACCCGCTTACTTTATGTCCCATGCCCATCAGCAAAAGAGCGAGGCCGCTCATGCCGGAGCCGGCCACGCCGATGAGGTGGATGTGCAGGGGATTGCCTCTCTCGGTGAGGCGCTTGGAAAGATCTTTCATGATGACGGGACGGTGGCTTCGATCGCGGCACACACCCGATCGGCGGCGTCGGGAATGGCAAGTGCGTGGGCGGCTTGTGCCATGCGCTCGCGTGTTGGCAAGTCCAGGAGAATGCCCGAGGCCAAAGAAGCGAGTTTTTCTGCATCCAGATCCCGTTCCTGGACGAGATGGGCCGCTCCGGCGGAGGAAAAGACCTCCGCATTTTTCGTCTGGTGATCATCCGCCGCATAGGGGAAGGGCACCAGGATGGATGGCAGGCCTGCCAGGGAGATTTCCGTAAGGCTGGAGGCACCGGAGCGGGCGATGATGATATCCGCCACCGCATAGGCAGAGGGCATCTGGTCACAGAACCCCAGAATCTTATAGCCTTCACGATTCTGCACGGTTTCTGAAACCCGTTCAAAGTCCAAGGCTCCGGCGATGTGGAGCACCTGTGTCTGGGCAGGGAGTTTCACCGCTGCTTCCGCTGCCAGTTGATTCAGGCGGCGTGCGCCCTGGCTGCCACCCATGATGACGATGGTGGGGCGCTGGGGGTTCAGTCCGAAACGGGCGGCAGCCTCCTCGCGGCTCGGCAGATTCAGGATTTCGGGGCGCACCGGGGTGCCGGTGTTCGCGGTTTTACGATGAGGAAAATAGATTTTCGCAGCGTCCAGTCCGAGGAAGACCTCGGTGCAGAAGCGGCTGGTGAGGACATTGGCCCGGCCCGGACGGGCATTTGAATCATGGACAAAGGTTTTCAGCCCCAGCCGGTGGCCGGCGTAAACGGGCGGCAGTGAGGTGAAGCCACCCATGCCGAGAACGGCATCCGCCTTGAAATCACGGAGGATTTTTTTACAGTGCGCCTGCGTCCGCCACAGCTTCCAGAGAAATGGCAGCATTTTCGGGGAGAGGGTGGCTGGCTTGGCTACGGCGGGAATGGTCTCAAAACGCAGGTGCGAATATTTGGCAGAGGCTTCCGCATCCACTTTCTTTTCAGAAATGAGCAGCAGCGTCTGATGCCCGCGTTTCTTGAGGGCCTCCGCCATGGCGATTCCCGGGAACAGGTGGCCACCGGTACCACCACAGGCGATGAGGACATTGAGAGACTTGGGCACGAGCAGATGCGATTGGGGGATAAGAGGTTGCATAGGCTCATGGAAAGGCCCGGCACATCGGTGGAAGTCTCTAAAGCAATCTTAATATTTCAGCAATCCTCAAAATGGCCGGCCGGAAATTTTTAAGCTTACATGATCGCGTTAGAGACATATAAGGGCGCGCAGGGTATTCTTATGGCCGATTTCGCACCATACTCTAGCGAACACGATTCCCCAAACCATTCCAAATATGAATTTTTTCACCCCTTCTGGAACTGTTGGAGATAACCGCTACATGACCCATGAGCAAATCAGCCAGGGCAGTTATGGCATCAGTTATCGTGCCTTCGACACCCGGATGAAGCGGGATGTGGCGCTAAAGTTTTTGCATGACTCCACTGGCGAGCATCCGCTAACAGCAAAAATTTCCGAGAAGATGGTGAAGGATGTCAACCTCCTCGCCTCCATCCAGCATCCAAACATCGCCACCGTTTACGATGTGGAATCAAGCGGTGACCGCTCCTACGTGGTGATGGAACTTCTGTCCGGGAAATCCACCACTCAGTGGATTTCCGAAAAAACACTGAGCTGGGGCGACTTCCGGGAGGTGGCCGCTCAAGTAATGGATGCATTCATTTCCACTGAAAAGCTGGGAATCACCCACCTGAATCTAAGGCCGGATAATCTGCTGCTGCATCGCCTGCCTTCCGGGAAAATCCAGGTGAAGATCGTGGACTACGGGTTAGCCCGTGCCTTTCCTCAAAGCCTCAATGATCTTCTGGAAAAAGAAGACAAGGATCAGGCCATCTGCTGCCTGGCACCGGAGCAACTGGAGGACCAGCCCACGGATATCCGCACAGACCTTTATTCCCTGGGTTGCGTTTATTACTTCCTGCTCACCGGCAAGTATCCGGCACAGGGGGATACGAATTTCCAGATCATGGCGGCGCACCTTCACCATTTCCTGCGCCCTCTGCAGGAAGTCTGCTCAGACGTGCCGCTCTGGTTGTGCGATTGGGTGATGTGGCACATGAATCTCATGCCTGCAGATCGTCCGCAGACCGCAGAAGAGGCTCTAAAGGTTTTCCAAACCCATGATGCCCTGCCAAATCCGCCGATGAGCAGTGGCTCCACGGACCGTGCTGCCTTTTTGGAATGGGCGCACCGCACTTCCGCCCACCTTCTCCGCATCGATCCTCCGGCAGAGCCGAAAACAGCCCTCACCCGTGCCAAGCAACTGGCGGCAGGGGCGCCCCGCCCCAAGGCTCCCGGTCCGGGTCCTTCCGCCAAGCGGCCTATGGCTCCCATGTCTTCCCGTGGCCCCGTTTCCGCGCCCGGCGGTTCTCAGGCTCCAGTCCGTTCTCCGGCAGGCCGTGTCGCCCGCGCCCAGCCAGTCAGCGCACCCACACCTGCCACGCGCAATCCCTCGGGAAATTCCGTGGCGGCTGCTCTACTCCCAGCCCCGGTTACCCGCCATATCGCACAGAAGCGCATCCAGGAATCACTCGCCCTGAAGTTGAAGATCGGCGCTGGAATTCTTGGTGCGGTGCTCATCACTCTCTTTTTCACCATGGCGCAGCCTCGCATCACTGCCACCCGGACGGTGAATAAAATTCTGGATACAGTCGCCTCCGGGGAGTCTCCTGGGGTGCTTCTGGATTCGGATAATCTGAATCTTCTCCTCACCGCCGCAGCGGATAATGACCGGAAGACCCAGCGTCTGACCATCTACCGCGCCCTGGAAGTTTCCCAAGCGGAGGATGATACGGATGTGGACCGCCGGATCCTGCAGTTCATCTCCAAGGATCAGCCCCTGCCGGATGGTGTCCGTGCGGGACTGATCAGTCAGGTGATTCAGAAGCACAACAATCCAGACATGATTGAGAAGTTGAGGGCTTTTGCAGATACCACGGACGACAAGTCTGCATTCAACGCCGCATCGGTCGCTGCAGACGTGATTGAAAAGGCTCATCCGAAACGCCGATAACCCTCTGATACATAGGTGATCAGAAGTGGTTTCAGGTGATTTGTATCCCAGTAAAAGCGAATCCTTGCCAATCCGGCGGCCTTCCCCTTCATTTGCGCCGCCCGCAACCATGGCCCTCATCGTTCAAAAATACGGCGGCACGTCCGTCGGCTCCATCGATCGCATCCGCAACGTTGCCGCACGCATGAAGCGTACGCGCGATGCTGGGAACCAAGTCATCGCCGTCGTTTCCGCCATGTCCGGCGTGACCGATGGTCTCATCAAGATGGCGAAGGAACTTTCTGAAACACCGTCCGAGCGGGAGCTGGATGTGCTTCTCTCCACAGGGGAACAGCAGTCCATCGCCCTTGTCTCCATGGCTCTGGAGGAGATGGGAGTGGATGCAGCCTCAGTCACTGGCCGCCAGGCCGGTATTTTCACCTCCGGCTCCCACACCCGTGGCCGCATCAAGGACATCGATCCTTCCCTGATGAACCGCTATCTGGAAGAGGGAAAAACCCTCGTCGTGGCCGGATTCCAAGGGATCACGCCGGAAGGGATGATTCACACGCTGGGGCGTGGTGGCTCGGATCTCACCGCCATTGCCGTGGCCGCAGCCGTGAAGGCGGATGTCTGCCAGATCCTCACAGATGTAGATGGCGTCTATACCTGTGACCCACGCGTGGTGAAGAATGCCCGCAAGCTGCCTGAAATTTCCTATGACGAGATGCTGGAGATGGCTTCCTCCGGCTCCAAGGTCATGCAATCCCGCTCTGTCGAATTCGCCAAGAAATTCGGCGTCGTCTTTGAAGTCCGC
>Ga0157370_10002175_pt1 | contig 23926 bp, 16 predicted proteins | sample C35metaG_FD_113463 | JGI IMG/M metagenome (GOLD analysis project Ga0157370, IMG submission 113463) | Corn rhizosphere microbial communities from Kellogg Biological Station, Michigan, USA - C3-5 metaG | ecosystem: Host-associated > Plants > Roots > Rhizosphere > Soil | place: USA: Michigan...
AAAGAACGAACTGCGCAAACCGTTCTGGGAAAACCGTCAGAGCAACGTTAACTGAGGTTCGCGCCGGTGTTCAGCAACCGGCATCCACGGCGACAGAGGGTTAACTTGTTGGCCGCCAGGACCTCGTAGACAAGCAAGCAACGCATTCGCCCGGTTAATGACCGGGCTTTTTTTTGCAAGAAGAAGGCTCCGGCCCGTGTGTCAGTCCGCTATCGCGAGCAGGCCCACGCCTGCCTTTGATCGAGGATAACGCAAGGCTCGCGGGGCAACACAGAACGAAATGCAAGAGTCCGGCTGGCCGGCGATGGCGTCTTTAACGTCAGCCATCGCCAGCAAGCCGGACTCCTAATATGGGTTTGTATAGGTTGGTTTGCCTTATCGCACTTTGCGCAACAGAAAGTGCGACAGCGCCGGGATCAGCACCAGTGCCCCGACCATGTTCCAGATGAACATGAACGTCAGCAAAATCCCCATGTCTGCCTGAAATTTGATCGGCGACCAGGCCCAGGTGATCACGCCCGCGGCCAGGGTAATGCCGACCAGTGCAACCACCTTGCCGGTAAAGGCCACTGCATTCTTGTAGGCCTCGGTCAACGACAAACCAGCACGTTGCTGCGCCAATTGCACGCTCAGCAGGTACAGGGCGTAATCCACACCGATCCCCACACCCAATGCGATGACGGGCAACGTGGCCACCTTCACGCCCATGCCCAGCCAGACCATCAACGCTTCACACAAGATCGAGGTCAGCATCAGCGGCACGACGGCCACCACCACCGCGCGCCAACTGCGGAAGGTAATGAAACACAGAACAATCACCGCGCCGTAAACGTACAGCAGCATGGTGTGGTTGGCCTCGCGCACCACAATATTGGTCGCAGCCTCGATCCCGGCACTGCCGGCGGCGAGCATGAACTGACGGTCACCGGTACTGTGTTCACGGGCGAAGGTTTCGGCCACCTGCACCACGCGGTTCAGCGTCTCGGCCTTGTGATCCGACAGATAGGCCACGATCGGCATCATCGAACAATCGTTGTTGAACAAATCAGGGCTGCTGACCGAGGCCTGCTGGGCGCCGTAGTTCAGCACATTCTGGTTGCGGGCGATGGTCTGCCATTTCGGATTGCCCTCGTAGGAACCGGCCGTGATTTGCTGGACCGCGTTCACCAGCGACACCGTGGTTTGTACGCCCGGTTGCTGCTGCAGCAACCAACCCAAGCGATCGGCTTCCACCAGGGTTTCGTACTTCAAGCAACCTTCAGAGGGGGTCTTGAGCATGATCGCGAACTGATCGCTGGACAGCGAGTAGTTGGCGGTGATGTAGGCATTGTCGCGGTTGTAGCGTGAGTCCGAGCGTAGTTCAGGGGCACCGGGGTCAAGGTCACCAATCTTCAGGTGACTGCTGACGACGAGACCGCCGACGGCCAGCAAACCTGCAATGCCCACGGCAACCGTTGCCCAGCGGCGCTCAGTGAAGCGGTCCAGAAAGGTCCAGACCACGCCCACCCCCTTACCGCGCAGCTCCTGATTTTCTGCACGCAAACTGCGCACCGCGGCCTTTGTGCTGACGCCACAATAGGACAGCAGCACCGGCAGCAGCACCAGGTTGGTGAAAATCAGCACCGCGACGCCGATGCTCGCGGTGATCGCCAGGTCCTGGATCACCGGGATGTCGATCAGCATCAGCACCGCAAAACCCACGGCATCGGCGAGCAGCGCGGTCAGACCGGCGAGAAACAAGCGGCGGAAGGTATACCGCGCGGCGACGAGTTGGTGCGTGCCGCGGCCGACGTCCTGCATGATCCCGTTCATCTTCTGCGCGCCATGGGACACGCCAATGGCAAACACCAGGAACGGCACCAACATCGAGAACGGATCGAGCGCAAAACCGAACAGCGCTACAAGGCCCAACTGCCAGGCGACCGCCACCACCGAACACAGGATCACCAGTGCGGTGCTGCGCACACACCGGGTGAAGTAAAAAATAATCGCCGTGGCAATCAAGGCGGCGGCACCGAAGTACAGCATGACTTGCATCAGGCCATCCAACAGGTCGCCGACCAGTTTGGCGAAGCCGATCACCCGGATCTTGATCGGGCCTTTGCCCTCTTCCCCACTGACGCGAACATGTCCTTCAAACTCATACTTGTCGCGCAGTTTCTCTTCCAGGTTTTTCGAAAACTGGTGGTAGTCGATTCCTTCGCCTGTGACCGGGTCTTTTTCTAGCAGCGGCACGAAGATCATGCTCGACTTGAAGTTGTTACCGATCAGGCTGCCGACGATCCCCGAGCGTGCAATATTCTGGCGCAACTGCTGCACGCTTTGCGTTGAGCCGTCATAGGAATCGGGCATCACCGGGCCACCCTGGAAGCCTTCCTCGGTGACTTCGGTCCAGCGCACCGCTGGCGTCCACAGAGACTTCATCCAGGCACGGTCGACGCCAGGGGTCACGAACAATTCGTCATTGATTTCCTTCAGCGCATTGAGGTAATCCGGGGCGAAAATATCGCCACTGCTGCTTTCCACCACGACCCGCACCGCATTGCCCAACCCACGTAGCGACTGGCGGTTTTCCAGATAATTTTTGATGAACGGCTGACTCTGCGGAATCATCTTTTCGAAGCTGGCATTGAGCGTCAGCCGTGTGATCGCAAAGTAACTGAGCGCAACCGTCACCAGCAGACACGCCAATACCACCCACAGGCGGTTGTTGAAAATCAGCCGCTCAAGGGCGTTACCGGAGCGCGCATCGAAGCCCTTCAGCTCACGGATGACCGGCATTGTGTCGAGTTCGTAGTGACCCATCATGGAGTTCTCTTTGTTCTACCGGACTATTCGAGGGGTATCAGGCGTAGGCCACGGGTGCCCGCGAGCACCAATGAACCGCCGCTGGCAACGTGTGCGGCGGCGACCGGTGCCAGCGAGGTGTTCGGTTGGAGGTGAAAACTGGCGCCGTCGTCGCTGCTAACCAGCACGTGACCAGCCTGACTGACCAGTACAATCCGGCCATCGGCCGTGACGCTGCTGGCGGTGACACTCAGGGGTAAGCCCAGGTCGACTTTGATCCAACTACCCCCGCTGTCGGTGCTGCGGTAGACATTGCCGCGCAAGCCGAATACCAGCACAATACCGGGTTTACCGGTGATGCCGAAGAAGCTGCCGTTGTACGGCGTCGGGGTGGAAACGAAGCGCCCCCGGACACGGTCCAGTTTCAGCACCAGGCCTTGTTCACCGGCGATGAACAGGTCATCACCGATCGGGCGTATCGCGTAGAGGTTCAGCGCCGTCGGGTTATCGGTACGGTCCAGCCACGGTGTCCAGTGAATGCCGCCGTCATCGGTGCGCAAAATCAGGTTGAAGGCACCGACGATATACCCCACCCGTTCGCTCTCGAACCAGACATCCAGAAAAGGCTTGTCGGCACCCTCTTCTATCATCCGCTGAGCGTCAGCAACCCGCGCTTGCAGGTCCGGATTGTCCGGTTGGTCGGCGAGTTGCTCCTGGTAGTAAGCGAGCAGGTTCGGGCCGACTTGCCGGCCGTCGAGTTGGCGGGTCCAGGTCTGGCCCGCGTCACTGCTGTGCAGGACCACACCGTCATGCCCGACGGCCCAACCCTGTTGCGCAGTCGGAAAATGCACCGCGACCAGGTGCGAACTGACGGGCACGTGTGCCTGCTGCCAGCCCTGGCCGTTGTCGTCGGAATAGAGAATGTGGCCGCGCTGCCCCACAGCGAACAAACGCGTACCGGCCTGCGTAATACCTGTGAGCATGCCGTGGCTGGCGAGCGCACTCGGCATGGCTTCAGTGTCCAGCACATCGACAAATTCACCGGCAAACGAAGTTCGGGGGAATGGCACCGCCAACGCTGCCGTCAGCGAAGCGAGCAGAACCCACTTGATCATTGTCATTTTCATCTCGACTCAAAAACCACCGGGACTCAACGAACAGTCCCGGAGGTGTACGCCTACTTCAGACCGGGTTAGCGAACGCCTGTGCCCGCCAGTGATTCAGGGGACCATTGGGCCTTGGACTGCGGCTGGATGTAGCTCATGCCGCCGTAAGCACCGTATAAGCCCGTCACGCTGTAAGTGCCTGCCGCGAAGTCATAGATCATGTGGTTAAGGGTGTCCGGCGCCTGCGCGTCATAGCTGTAGGTCAGATGAGCAAAGCCACCACGGTACAGTTGGCCGCGCGTGTCATATTCGTCGGACGCCAAAATGGTCCAGCTGTCTTCGTCGATGTAGAAGGTGCGCTTGCTGTAGATATGGCGTTTGCCCGGCTTCAACGTCGCCTCGACTACCCACACACGATGCTGTTCCCAGCGCACTAAATCAGGGTTCAGGTGCTTGGCCGTGACGATGTCAGCAGGGTTCTTGTGGTAGTTCAGCTTGTAGGTGTTGTACGGCACGAGCATTTCTTTCTTGCCGACCAGCTTGAAGTCGAACCGGTCCATCGCGCCGTTGAACAGGAAGGTGTCGTCGTAAGTCATGACACCCGAGGTGCCCGGGTTCGGCGTGTCATAGGCCAGATCCGGCGCCAACTTGACGCGACGTTGCCCCGGCAGGTACTGCCAGGCCCGGCGTGGCTGTTTCAGCGAGTTGACCGCATCGAGCACCAGGATGGCTTCACCGACACGTCGCGCCGGCCCCGTATAGGTCAGTTTGAGTTTGTAGTAAGTCTCATCCGGAGCCACCGGGCCCGCCGGGCGCTTGGGATCGTAGACCGGACATTCGATGCCGGCGACACCCGAAGAGGCCAGCGAGGAGGAACCGGTCGCATCATTGACCCACGTATCATACTTGTTGGTCATGGCCGCCCCTTGATACCGCAAGAGGTGGTTCCACATCGCTTCATTGCCAGTGCCGGGAATAGGGAACGGCACGCCCGGCAGGGCATTTTCCAGCGCCAGGCCGTCGTCGCCGGTCTTCGCCGCCAACGCGTTTGCAGCCGTGTTCTCCAGCACCTTCTGTGGCAAGGCCACCGTGCGGTGAGTCGGGTAAACGTCTACCCGAAAGCTTGGATAACGCTTGAGCAGTTCCTGGGTCGTCGCGGTCAGCTTGTCCGCGTACTCGGCGGCATTTTTGCCGCTGACCACCACGCGTGGTTTTTCGCTTTCGAACGGGTCGGGGCGGAACGTATCACCAGCCTTGAATCCCGCAGGAATAGAGGTGAGGCCACCGGTGTACGCCGGGATGTTGCCATCGGCGCTAGCGGATTTATCGGCGCCAACCGCCGTCAGGCTAGTGCCGAGCTTGGCGGCCTGGTCTGGGGTTACCGCTGCATGGGCAGCACCGGCGATGACCAGCGCCAACGTAGCCGTCAGTAGATTTTTAGCAAACTTCATGGGTTGTCTCCTGTTATCAGGCAACACTGCGATCAGAATGTGGTTTTGAACGTCGCCGTGACCATGCCGCGGTCACTGATCTGGGCACTTGAGCCCGCAAACGTGGTGGGTTGACCGACGACACAGCTGTAACTCCCGTTGACGCCCGGCGTTGCACCGTCGCCTGGCCTGCCTACGCTGCCGGGGGATTTACACATATCGAAATCGCCAAAATTGGCCACATACTTCAAGTCGAAACGGTACTCATCGTGCACGTCCATGCCGACGCCAACCGAGTAGCTGCCGGTGCCCGTGTTGCCGCCCATCTGTACCGAAGAATCACCGCTGAGACCGACGGTATAAGAGACCGGCATATACATGTTGATGCCGGGGAATACCTGGTACCAGGTCGGGTTGAAGTTCATGCCCAGGACGTAGTTATCCTTGGAGACCTTGTCGATACCGTGGTACCAGTCCTCGCCTTTGAACAATTGCTCGTTATCCGTGACGGACAGCCAGCGGCTGTAGGCAAGTTCGACCAGCAACGAAGAGCTGTCCCACACTGGCGTGTTGCCGAAGGTTGCCAAGCCGTTGAGCACGGCATGCACGGTATTACCGCGTGCGACGGCGTTTTCGCCATTAAAGCTGGAGATGAAGCCGGGTGTACCCGCAGCGGCCGCAGCCTGGCTGACGGTCGCGGCAACACTGGACAGCGGCATGTTGTGGCGGTAGTTCACATCCAGCCCGACGCTGACCCCCTCGATGTTTTTCGACAGGCTGATACCGTAGATATCAATGTCATCGGCATAAAACTGGTTGTAGCTGCCCACCACACCCGAGATCAGCTGCGCGGGACCGACAGCGGTCGGGTGCAACACCACGTTCGGCAGGATGTCGGACGTTTTGCGGTAGTAGAAACCCAAGGTACCGTCCAGCCACGCAGGACTCCACTTGGCCATCAGCCCGAAATCGCCCGTCTTGTCCGGTGTATAGGTATGACCGTTCTGGAGTCGCAGGAACTGATTGGCGCCTAGCGGCCCAGCCTCACCGAACAGCGGATTGGCTGCCCCGATGATCGACAGGTTGTGCCCGCCACTCTGGATGCCATCGTTAAAGCCCAGATACGTACCGGACTCGGGGATACGCGCGGCGTTCCAGTCCAGAAAATACTGCGCCCCGATCGACCACTGCGGATTGATCGTAAAGTTGGTGGACAACTGGGTACGCGGGATGAACAGTTCTTTCGCTTCGGTACCAGGTACGGCCAGTGCCTTGCTGATATCAAGCCCGGACTGGCCATAGCTGACACCGTGAGTGAAGGACAAGACGCTTTCACCCCAGTACTGAGTGGTTTTACCCAGTCGGCCACTGAGCAGCGACTCATCACCGATTTCCGTATTGCCAAATACGAAGGCATCGAGAATTTCGGAAGAAGGACCGTTGTTGTAACGCTCGGCATAACCGCTCAAGTGACGGGAGTCCGGCTTGCCATCGTTGAGCTGGTTGGTCGATGGATTGAAGCTGCCGACATCGTCATAGGCGTGGTCGTACCAGCTGTTGGCACTGACCCTGAACCCTGCCGTTTTCTTGAAGGCCACATCCAGTTCGGAGAGTACGTCCACACGCTGGGCAACAGGACTGCCGGACGAGAAGTTGCGATCACCGTCGTTGTTGTTCCAGGCGTTGGCCAGCTTGGAATCGGCACTTTGCACGCGCTGCGCGTAGTTAAGCTTGACCGTGTTGTCAAAACGGACCGAAACATCCTGGCTGCCCGTATCGATCTCGAAAGCCTGTACGGGGGCTATCCCCAGCCCCGTCAGAATTGCCGAAGCAAGAAGACCTCGATGGATGCTGGCATGACAGATCTTATTATTTTTATTCATCTAACTTGCTCACCTTCTCTGTGGTTTACGAAAAGTTGTTCATCGAATCCGTGACACGCAGGGATCGCTCCCTGGGTGCACTAAAGGGACTTAACGTAGACCTCAGGCTATTGCGTCATGCGCAGGCAGCCACCCCCGTTGGAGGGGGGGAAAAAGGGGGGGAATGAAAAATAGGAAGCATGTGAAGTGCCCGCGTTACGGCGCAGCAAAACGCAAGCGCAAGGGCTGGCAAATCGCAATTGACCTGACCTGGAATAAAAAAGGCCGGCATTGCTGCCGGCCTATGTTTTATTGCCATTGCCATCGGAAACCAAACCTGAGACCTGTCGACGCTAACCGTCCTGGCGGGACTAGTCGATATTCTGATCACGCCATTTAGCAATCGCTTCTATCCGACCAGCCACACCCAGCTTGGCGAACAGATTCTTGACGTGCCATTTCACCGTTTCCGGCGACACGCCAAGGGTGCGGGCAATCTTCTTGTTGGTCATCGCTTGTGCCATCAACTGCACGACCTCGGTCTCTCGCTCACTCAGCGATGCCATTGGCAAAACCACCTTACGCTCGGCGTTCTCTGCCTGCGTAGCGGCCGCAATCAGCCGTTGTGCATAGAAGGCGAGCACCGGGTCGAGCGCCTTGGCTTGCAGCAGGTCGTTCAGCATGCTCGGCAACGGCGGCGCCACATCGAGCAGGCTGCGAACCAGGCCCAACCGGTGCCCCTGACGCAGGACCTCGATCAGGTGCTGATGGGCCTGCCCATCGTTTCCCTGGCCTTTCTCGGCCATACAGAGTTGCAGTCGCACAATGGTCGCGAGTTGCCAATGTGTTGCCATTTCGCACAGTTCGATCAGCGGTGCGATGTGCTGAATGGCCTGGCTGAATTCTCGCTGATAGAAACTCAACTCGACTGTGGCCCGCATGGCCAACAACTGGATCATCAATGGGGTGCCGCGCAGGATACCGGCCTGTTTGTCGGCCAGCCCCTGGAGTTGCGCCAACAGCACTTCGGCCTGTGAGGTCTGGTATTTTTCGAGGTGCCAACGCATCCGCACGTACAGTGCCGTGGCCAGCAGACGCTCCAGGTCGTAGCGTTGCGCATACTCTTTGAGACGGCCCAGATAGACCAGCGCCTGGGTTTGCTCGCCCTTGAGCCAGTAAGCCCGGCTCAGCGCCAGCAGACTGTGAAGCACGATGTTGGGCAGGGAGATCCGCTCCAGCACGTCGAGGCGCGGTTCCAGCAATTGGCAGACCTCGGCCAGGTTGTTCTGTTCGTACAACAGGCTGGCCAAGAAAGCCGCGGCCGCATGACCAGCGACCGCCGCACTGCTGCCGTGCGGTTTGACCTCTTCCAGGGTGTTGCGAAAGATATTTTCCGCCTCACTGATACGTCCTTCGTGCACCAGGCTCACGCCATAGATACAACGGCCGATCAGGGTCCTGCGCGGCGATGTGTTCGGGCGGTCGCTGTGCTGGATGATCGCTCGCACTCGCTCGTGATCGCCGCTGAACAGAGACAGCCAGGCGAGAATGGAGGCGCGCCCGGTCAGGATCAAATCGTCGGCATCGTCAGGAATCGCTTCCAGTTCCGGAGCAAGGGACCAGGCCGCCTCGGTCAGGTCGCGCTGCATGGCCAGCGTGCCACGGGTGACCAGCAGGCCCTGGCGTTGCTGGGTATTGAGCCGATCCTGATGCGCCTCCAGGTGATCGAGTATCGCCTGTCCTTCTGCGAAGTTATGCGCATGGAGCTGCAATTGGGCCATCACCAATTGCAGGCTGTAGCGCTCACGCATTTGTTCCATGGGCAACTTGCGCAGCAGGTTGGGCAGCTGGCTCAGGGAGCCACGCGCCATCAATTCGTGCGCACACGCTTCGACAATCTCGGCGGCAATCTGAAAATCGCCGGCCATGACCGCATGACGAACCGCCTCGTCGATATGACCTTGTTCAAAGAGCCAGTCCCGAGCGACCGCATGCAGTTTTTTCTGCTCTTCTTCGGGCTCACGGCTCAGATGTTCACGCAGTACCTCGCGCAATAGCGGATGGAGGCGGTACCAGGTTTCCCGGTCGTGGCTTTTAATCTGAGTGATAAACAGGTTATCGCTGTCCAGTCGGGTCAACTGGCTCATCATCCCGGCAATCGCATGCGGCTTGCCGACGAGCCGGGCACACAACGGTGCCGTGAAGCGATTACAGATTGAAGAGTGAGTCAGCAATTGCCGGTCGGCGAGTGGCAAATGGACCAGCACCTCCTGCTCAAAATACTGCGCAAAAGCACCCGCACCACGAACCTGCATGCGACTGAAACTGCTGCCCTGCTTGGATTTCAAGTCAATCGCAAACAGTTGCAACCCAGCCACCCAGCCATCGGTCAAGTCGTGCAAGACCTCGGCATCGTGGGTACTTATTTCGCCAAACTGGCGCAGGTAGCGCTCTGACTCTTCGACGTTAAAACGCAAGTCCCGCAAGTCATACTCGGTCAGATGACCTTGCGTGCGCAGGCGGGCAAGCGGAAGTGTGGCGGGTAAAACGCTGCGCGTGCCGAGCACCAGATGCAGGTTCGGCGGTGCATAGTCGAGCAGCCAGCCCAGCACCTTGAAGATGTCGGGGTCATTCAGGTGATGCACGTCATCGATCATCACCACCAAGTCGGTGCCGTGCTCCGCGATGGCCTGGAGCAAGACGATGATCCAGTGCTCGAGCGCCAGCTCGCCGCCACCCTCTGCGAGCAGCAGTGCGGCCTCCCGAGCAAGTGTGGCATCGACTTCGGCAACACTGGCCAACAAGCAATTGGCCAGCCGTGCGGGCTCGTTGTCCTCGCCCGTCAGCGACAACCAGGCCACGTCGAAATCGATCGCGATCAGTTCTCGTCGCCAGGCCAGCATGGTGCTGGTCTTGCCACTCCCGGCCGGCCCCTGAATGGCTACGCAGCGTTGTCGGCGCGCCTCCATCAAGCGGCTCATCAGCGATGCGCGGGGCATCAGTTGACGGGCGCCGCGAGGCGGAATGACCTTCGTATCCGGGATGAGTTGCAGAGCCCGGTCGGCTGACAGGTGGAGCTTGGGGCCTGAGGGCGGAATGGGCATCAACTGAATTCCAGAAACAATCTTCTTCAAGTACAGGCCGGCAGTTTAATACAGCGGGGGACAACCGGTTGAATCGCTATGCCCAGCCGCGTGAATGCGTGCGCCCAACGAGACGCACGCGAGCGGCGTCAGGCCCGGCCGTACAACGTGACGACGCAGGCGCCGCCCAGACCGAGGTTGTGCTGCAGGGCGAGATTCACGCCTTCGACCTGACGTTTGTCGGCGGTGCCGCGCAACTGATGGGTCAGCTCGTAGCACTGAGCCAAGCCCGTGGCACCCAGCGGGTGGCCCTTGGAGAGCAGGCCGCCGGACGGGTTGGTCACCACACGACCGCCGTAAGTGTTGTCGCCGTCGAGGACGAACTTCTCAGCGCCACCGACCGGGCACAGCCCCAGGGATTCATAGGTCAGCAGTTCATTTTGGGCAAAGCAGTCATGCATCTCGGCGACCAGGATATCCTGCGGACCGACGCCCGCCTTCTCGTACACCTCGCGAGCGGCACGCTGAGTCATGTCGAAACCGACCGTCTGGATCATCGACGCCGGCTCGAAGGAAACCCCACGGTCTGTGGTCATCGACTGTGCCAAAATCACCACATCGGTGCGCAGGCCATGCTTCTTGGCGAACGCTTCGCTGCAAATGATCGCGGCAGCCGCCCCACACGTCGGCGGACACGCCATCAGGCGCGTCATCACGCCAGGCCAGAGCACCAGATCGTTCATCACGTCTTCGGTGGTGACGATTTTGCGGAACAGGGCCAATGGGTTATTGGCCGCATGCCGGCTGGCCTTGGCGCGGATCGCGGCGAAGGTACTGAGTTCGGTGCCGTAGCGTTGCATGTGCTCCCGTCCGGCGCCGCCGAACTGACGCAGCGTCATCGGCACCCCGATGGCACCGGCGTCGGCAGTCAGTTGATCCGACACATCCAGGTGCTTGCCCATGCAGGCCGGCCGATCGGTAAACACCGCCCCCAGGGCACCGGGTTGCATCTGCTCGAAACCCAGCGCCAAGGCGCATTCGACCGCCCCGCTTTCAACGGCCTGACGGGCCAGGTACAGGGCCGTAGAACCGGTAGAGCAGTTGTTGTTGACGTTGACCACAGGAACGCCGCTCATGCCCACTTCGTAGAGCGCCGACTGGCCGCAGGTGGAGTCGCCATAGACGTAACCGACATAGGCCTGCTGAACCAGGTCGTAATCCAGGCCGGCGTCTTGCAACGCCTGGCGAGTCGCTTGCGCGCCCATCTCGATATAAGACCCACTGGCACCAGGCTTCAGGAACGGGATCATCCCAACCCCGGCTACATACGGTTTCTGTGACATCACGTTCTCCCCAAGAAATTAAGCCCGTTTCGGCTACGCGCTTGTGCTGCCCGATAGCCAGAACAAACCGAAGTGTCATCCTTGCCAAGCTTCTACCGGCTGTACCCGCTCCCTACGGGGGGTTTAGGGGTGGCCCCCCCACCCTTTCCTGCATCCGCGCCTGAGCGATGAGTAAATTTGTCATTGCATAAACAGGCCGTAATCAGCCTAGAATCCTGCAAACCAAAACAACACCATCGCTCTGACAGATCGGAAGGGGTCATTCGGATGAATGCGCTAACGCATGATTGATGACCCAAGGAAGGCGCCTTCCCCTTTACGCGGGATCGTCCCCCCGGTAACTCCTCAGATCCGCAGCAGACTGGATTAACCATGCCTCCGACTTCCCCGCCGATCACCACCCGCTTTTCGCCGCCACGCATCAGTAGCCACGCGGTGTTACGGGAAATATTGCTGGTGCGCCTGCAAGCTGCCCGCGATTGCCGCCTGACCCTGATCAATGGCAGCGCGGGCTTCGGCAAGACCACACTGATGGCGCAATGGCGTCAAAGCCTGATCAAGGACGGCAACAGCGTTGTCTGGTTGTCGCTGGGCCAGGAGGATGGCGCGCTTGAGTCTTTCTGTGCCAACCTCATTTGCACCCTCCAGCACGCTGGCGTGCCCCTTGAGAATGACTTGTTGCTGCTGATTGAGCGAGAGTCGCTGGACGGCTTGCTGGCCTTGGCTTCGGTAATGATCAACACCTTGGCGCGGGTCAGCACTTCACTGTATTTAATGATTGATGACTTCCATTTCGCCGCCGATCAACGCATTTCACGACTGGTTCAGATACTGGTGGATGGCGCCCCGGCCCAGCTTCACATCGTGCTCGCCTCGCGCGTAAGCACCCCTCTGAAACTCGGCAGGCTACGTGCGATGGCCGAGCTCTGTGAAATCAACGCGACCGACCTGGGTTTCAATTTCAGCGAGTCCCTGGCCTTCCTCAAGACCTATCTGGACGAGGCCATTGACATGGAGCTGGCGCACTCCATTCACGACAGCACCGACGGCTGGCCGATCGGCCTCCAATTGATGTCCATCTCACTGAAGACCAATCCCCGAAAAAACGCGAAGATCCATCAACTGCTGCCGGGCAATACCGATCTGAGGGACTATCTGACCGAAGACGTGGTGGACGGTTTGCCGACCGAGATCATCAGGTTTCTGGAGCAGATATCGATACTACGACGCTTCAATGCCCGGGTCGCTGCGCATGTCAGCCAGACGCCGACAGCGGCCGAGCTGATAGCCAGCATCGAGGCCCACAACCTGTTTATCCTGCCGGTGGACATGGAGAGCGAACAGCAGTGGTATCGGTTGCATCCCCTCTTCGCAGAATTCCTGCAACAACGCTTGATCGCATCGAACACCGACTTGCCCCCACTGCACCTGCGCGCCGCGCAGTGGTTCGAACAGGCGGGGCTGGTGAACGAAGCGACGCGCCATGCCGTGCTCAGTGAAAACCTCGAGGAGCTGGTAAGGCTGCTGGAACGAAAACAGCCGTCGTACCATAGCTTCAGTCATCTGGGCCAGTTCATGCGCTGGCTCGATTGTGTTCCGCTGGAACAGCTGACGCAGCATCCCAAAGTACTCTTGCAAGGCGCCTGGGGCTGCGTGCTGACGATGCTCACCAGCAAGGCGGAAAACTGGATCGAAGTCCTCGAAAAAAGCCCACAGGCCCGTGACACCTGGGGTTCGCACATCGACCTGGTCAGGGCGGCGATCGCGCTGCAACAGGACGACCTCGCACGCTGCAACGAGCTTGTTCAGGGCTTGCAAGATCGCGCCTTTGCGCACCCGTTCAATGAGCGCATGCGCGTTTGCCTGTACATTAACTGCCTGGTCTACCTCGGGCAGCCGCAACAGGCCTGGGAGTTTCTTAACGGTCCTGAATGCGCAGCGCTTCGCACCAGCCATGACGAGCTGGCACTGATGATTATCGCCACCATCGCCCATGGCGTTTTGCTTTGCGGGGGGGTGCTCCAAGCCTCTCGGCAACTCATTGATGTCCTGCTCCAGGCGGAGAACATCCACGGCCGCCGCTCGGTCAGCGCATGCACCTGCGCGGTCGCGGTCGCCGAAGCCCATTACGAAATGGACCGCATCGACGATGCGCGCGACGTCTTGAGCAATCGGCTCGATCTTCTGCGATTTGCCCCACCCTTGGTGACCATCACTGCGATGCTCTGCGTCGCACGCCTCAACTGCCTGCGGGAATCGCCTGCCAGTGCGCTGACTTACCTGACCAAAATGGAAAGGGAATTGCGCGCTCGAGGCTTCGATCGCGCACTCGCCCATAACATGGCTGAACAGGTACGCATTCTTCTGGCTAATGGCGATTGGCGGCAGTGCGAAACCCAAAGAGCGGGCCTCGACGCACTGACCCATCGCCACTCAAGCGATACGCCAGTCGCGCATGAAATCGCCGCACTGGCGGCGCTGTCACGCGCGCGTATTTGCCTGGCGAGGCAAGAACCGGATCGCGCCATCGCCGCCCTGGAGATCATGGATCAGTTCGCCACGCGCTACAGCCGAGGCAAACGCAGAATCCAGTCGCGCTTGCTGCGTGCCATTGCGCTGAATGACCAGGGCCACCTGGCGGAATCCAGCGCGTTATTGCGTGAAGTCGTCGGAGAAAGTTATCGCTTCGGCCTGGTCCGTACGCTGCTGGATGAAGGTGCCTCGCTGCTGGCCCTGCTGGTTGATCTGGACTTGCAGGACGATCCGGTGCTGGACAGCTACCGCAGTCGATTGGCCTCCGTGCCATTGAACTGCGCGAGTACGGGCGCAACATCGGCCCGCGCACTGAAGAATTCGGCGATCGGCGAGTCTTCGTTGTTTACCAAACGGGAGTTGGAAATCATTGCCCTGCTTGAACAGTCGATGCCCAACAAGCGCATCGCCCAAACCCTGAACCTCAGTCAGGAAACCATCAAGTGGAACTTCAAGAATATCTACACCAAGCTGGGTGTTTCGTCCCGCTACGAGGCCCTCACCGTGTTGCGGCACCGCGCTGGGCAATAAGACGTTTGACATCCCCCTCCCCCGCTGACAAGCGGGGACTGCTGAACTTCATGGATCACCCTAACCGGACGATTCATCCGTCGAAACGGTTCAACGTGCTGTAGTGATCAAACGGTATGTAGCGTGATCTGCGGTCGCGCATGACCTTGACCATCGCCACCTCCGGGTCGCGGGCAAAGAACAGGCGCCCGCCGTCGGCGACCAGGTGATCGAGCAGATGCTCCTTCTCGTCGATCACACGTTCAGCGCTGCGATCCAGGCCGCTGGTCACTTTAAGATCCAGCCAATGCGTCCCCGGAATCAGGTCGCCGCAAAAAACCACCGGCCCGCCTGGCAACTGGATTTCTGGCAACAACTGGCCCGGGGTAAAACCATCACTCGTGTGAAAACTCCAGCCCTTGCCGAGCCATTCACATCGGTTGGCATTCACCAGGATCAATCGCCCACTGCTCTCAAGACCATGCACCAGAGGTGACACGAACAACTCCCGATCCCGCGGGTGCGGGTGACGTGCGCGATGCCAATGGCTTTCACCACACACATAGCGCGCTCGCGGGAACAACAGACGAGGCATCTCGCCGTCCTTGATCAGCTCGCTGATTTCGCGGCACAGACGCGCTTGTACATGGGTCATGACCACCGCGTCTATGTCGTTTTCGCTCAGACCTCGCTGCGCCAGACATTCCAACAAACCCGGCATCCGCGGCTGACAACGACAGGTGCGTGGTGGGGGCACCAGCAAACTATCGGCACCCGCCATGACCAGGACGTTTTTGCCTGGCTCTTGTACCAAGAGCACGCGCGCACCCAGCTCTACCGTGTTGTTGTGGTCGGGCTTCATCCAGTCGGCCCATTGCACGCGCGGCGTATGCCCGAACACGATGCCGCCATCGAGCCTGCGTCCTAGGCCCGTCAACGTGGAAATGCTACGGCTCAACGTCTTCCCCTTGTGTGGTGCACCGATCGCCCGTAACGAATGGTTTTCCTGATAAAAGGGCCCGAAGGCCCAATGGGGAAAATCAATACGAACATCGCGGTTGTTGCTTACTAGACCTGCAGCAGCCGGCTATAGGTCATGAGGTGGTGGTCGTCATTGCCGAACTGATGGCTAAGCATCAGCAGGTGCTTGGCGTGATGCGATAGCACATATTCCCAGGTTAGCCCGATGCCGCCGTGCAGCTGAATGCCTTGCTCAGCGATAAATCGCCCGGCACGCACGATCAGCACCTTGGCCGCGGCCAATGTGCGGCTGCGCTCATCGCTGTCCGGCGCATCGGCTGCGCAAGCGGCGAGAATGGCCATGGAGGTGGCCTGATCCAGTTCGATGCGCATGTCCACCATTCGGTGTTGCAGCGCCTGGAAACGGCCGATCGCCTGGCCGAACTGCTGGCGGGTCTTGAGGTATTCCAGGGTCAGGTCGCACACCGCTTCCATGCTCCCCACCGCTTCGGCACATTGTGCCGCAATGGCGCGGCCTTGCTGGTAGCGCAGCGCCGCCAGGGCCTGGGCAGGTTCACCGAGCATACTGGCGCTACTGACGAAAACATCTTCCAGGTAGAGCTCGCACGCCTTGGTGCCACCCATGGTCGGATAGTCGCGGCGCTTGACGCCCGGTGCCCGTGGATCGAGCAAAAACAGACTGATGCCGGTTTCATCGCGATCGCTGCCGGCAGTACGCGCAGAAACCAGGATCAACCCCGCACTGTGCCCGGCAACCACCACGGATTTACGTCCGTTGAGCATCCAGCCGCCGTCGACGGCTTTGGCAGTGGTGCGCACGTCGTGCAATTGGTAATGGCTGGTCGGCTCGTCGACGGCCACAGCCATTTGCAAATGCCCACCGGCAACAGCGGGCAGCAATTCGTTACATTGTTCGTCACTGCCAAGTTGCGTCAACAAGCCACCGGCAAAAATCACCGATTGCAAGTAGGGTTCAAGGCACAGGCCACGCCCCAACTCGGTCATGATCAGTAGGATCTCTACGCCGCCACCATCAAAGCCACCGAAGGCCTCGGCAAATGGCACCGCGGTCAGCCCCAGTTCGCTCAGTTGCTGCCAGAAGGCAACGCTGTAGCCCAACTCGCTCTCGGCGAACTTTTCACGCGCTTCGAACGCATAATTGTCACGCACCAGACGGGCTGCGGTGTCCTGCAGCATTTGCTGCTCATCGGAAAGTTTGAAGTCCATTCGATATACCCCTTACAGCTCTAGAATCATCTTGGCGATGATGTTTTTCTGGATTTCATTGGAACCGCCATAGACCGAAGTCTTTCGCATATCGAGGTACTGACTGGCTGGTGAAGCGCTGTAGTCTCGGTACAGGTGCGGCTGTTGGGCATAACCCAGCTCATCTTCAAGAAAGGGCAAGGCATACGGCCCCAGCACCTTGCTCATCAGGTAGGTGATGGCCTGGCGGATTTCACTGCCCTTGATCTTCAGGAACGAACTTTCAGTGCCCGGCACCCCGCCGTCCTGGGCTGCGGCGACAATGCGCAGGTTGCTCATTTCGATCGCCATCAGCTGAATTTCCAACTCGACGATTTGCATGCGCAACTGGATATCATCGATCAACGGCTGGCCGTCTCGCTGCTCCTGACTGGCGATATGCTTGAGGCGGCCCAACATCTGCTTAGCCTGACCGATGCCGGCAATGCTGGTGCGCTCGTGGGTGAGCAGGTACTTGGCGCATGTCCAGCCCTTGTTCTCCTCGCCGACCAAGTTTTCGACCGGTACGCGCACGTTGTCGAAGAACACTTCGTTGACTTCGTGTTCACCGTCGAGGGTGATGATCGGGCGCACGGTGATGCCTGGGGTTTTCATGTCGATCAATAGGAAGCTGATGCCGCGCTGTTGTTGCGCCTCGGGGTCGGTGCGGACCAGGCAGAAGATCCAATCGGCGTAGTGCGCCAGGGTCGTCCAGGTTTTCTGGCCATTGACCACATAGTGGTCGCCCTCGCGTACAGCGCGCGTTTTTACTGCGGCTAGGTCAGAACCGGCGCCCGGCTCGGAATAACCCTGGCACCACCAGTCTTCAGTGGTGAGAATGCGGGGCAAGAAACGCGCCTGCTGTTCAGGCGTACCAAACTTGATGATCACCGGGGCCACCATGTTCACGCCAAACGGCATGACCCATGGCGCGCCAAAAGCAGCACACTCTTCGTCGAAAATGTGTTTCTCCACCGCACCCCAACCGGTGCCTCCGAACTCCGCGGGCCAACTTGCTGCCAGCCATCCCCGCTCGTTGAGCAGGCGCATCCAGGTGACCTGATCTTCTTTATTGAAACGCTTGCCATGGCGACCGCGTGCGGCGATGTCGGCCGGCAGTTTTTCACGCAAAAACTGGCGGACTTCCTCACGGAAGGCTTGTTCGGCAGGGGTGAATTGGATGTCCACTGATGTACTCCTCACATTCGGCTGAAAGTGGGCAAGGACAGTTCGACTAACCCACTGCTAGCCACGGTAGAAGATTGATCAGAGTGACCTCCCCCCCCATGGAAGGGGGGGTGGCGGATAAGTGGCAACGCTGCTCAAACAATAGCGCCGACGTTGCGCAGTTCGTCGATCTGCCCAACGTCCAGCCCCAACTGCTCAAGGATCTGCAGGGTGTGCTCGCCGTTTTTCACAACCCCGCCCGCCTCCACGGGAGTACGGCTCATGCGCGGTGCCGGCGCCGGGTGCATCACACCGTTGGTTTCCATGAACAGGCCGCGAGCGCGGTTGTGCGGATGGGTAAAGGCTTCGCTGAAATCCAGCACGGGGGCAAAGCAGGCATCGGTGCCTTCCAGTAAGCGGGTCCAGGCATCGCGGGTACGGCTCAGGAACAACGTCTTCAGCTTCTGGCGCAGCAGCGGCCAATCCCGCTTGTGCCATTGCTGCTCGAAGTCCGGATCGTCGATGCCACACAACTCCAGCAGCAGTTGATAGAACTGCGGTTCGATAGCGCCAATGGACACGAACTTGCCGTCGGCGCAGGTGTAGCAACCATAAAACGGTGCCGCGCCATCGAGCATATTGTTCTGGCGCTGGTCGTCCCACTGGCCCTGATGGCGCCAGTCGTAATACATGCTGCCAAGCAACGTGGCGCCGTCGCAGATGGCGGCATCCACCACCTGCCCCAGGCCCGACTTCTGCGCCTCGAACAGCCCCGCCAGAATGCCGGTCACCAGAAACATCGCGCCACCGCCCATGTCACCCACTAGGTGCAGCGGTGGGGTCGGTGGCCGGTCGGCATGGCCCATGGCGTTCAGCACACCCGACAGCGCGATGTAATTGATGTCATGCCCCGCCGCGTGGGCCAACGGCCCGCTCTGGCCCCAACCGGTCATGCGCCCATAAATCAATTTGCGATTGCGCTCAAGACAGATTTCCGGCCCCAGGCCAAGGCGTTCCATGACACCCGGCCGGAAACCTTCGATCAGCACGTCGGCACCGTCGATGAGTTTCAACAGCACGTCAGTGGCGCCAGGCTTGCGTGGGTCGATCGCAATGCTGCGACGCCCGCGCCCTAGAAGACTGCCATCAGCATTGAGAAATCCGGACACCTGACGGTCAACGCGAATGACCTCGGCGCCCATGTCTGCCAGCATCATGGCGGCAAACGGCGCGGGGCCGATCGCATTCATTTCAACTACTTTCACACCAGCCAAAGGTCCGGGCATTTCAGGGGTCTCTTTTTTGTCAGGAAGGTTGATCTCCGCGGCTCAAGACACTAGAGCCTTGGCGCCACGGCGAACCCACACCCGATGGGGGGTATTTACCCCCCCCCAAAAAACGGTCTTCACGCAATCCAAGGAAACTGTAGGAGCCGGCTTGCCGGCGATGGACTCAAGTGCACCGGGTTTATCCAGCTAGCACGCGTTTTCGTTAACGACCATCGCTGGCAAGCCAGCCCCTATAAGAGACCGCGTCCGAGTCGAAAATGAAGTGACCTCTAACCAGTGCAAGCCAAAAAACTGCCCACGCAATTACGCGTCAGACCGATCTCTCCCCCAACCACTGATCGAGCTTGGGCCACATTCGCTTGACCGCTGCCGGCCCGGCCACGAGGCTGACATGGCCACCCGGCAGCATTACCTCTTCCTTGTCCCGCGAGCTCACACCTGCCACCAAAGGCTGTGCGCACTCCGGTGGTACCAGAGAGTCATATTGTGCAATGACGTGCAGCAGCGAGACCCGGATGTTCTTCAACTCGACCGCTTGGCCACCAATCCGCAAGCGCCCTTCATACAGCGCATTTCTCTGCCCCAATTCCCGATGAATCTGACGGAAATACTCGCCGGGAAGTGGCAAGGTCTCGTCACTGAATCGCGCCATCATCCGGTAGCCCCGGACGTAGTCGTCGTTCCACATGTTGTCCCAGAGCCGGGCACGACCGGCGATACGGCCGGCGGGACGATGCAGTTCAATGGCCTTCACGATGGTCTGCGACGGTACCAGGCCCGTTGCATCGATCAAGCGCTCGGCGTTGAAGTGACGTTGCTTGGCCAATGGCATTTTTGTCCAGTCAATGGGCGTGGTGAAACACACCAGATTCTTCAGCGGGCCCTTGGGATGCAGGGCTGCATAAAGCGTCGAAAGGACACCTCCCATGCAGTAGCCGACCAGCGTCACGTCGTCCACGCCGCAATCCTGCTGCACCCGCCGGATGCAATCAGGAATGAAGTCGAGCACGTAGTGCTCCAGCTTAAGGTGGGACTCTTGCGGGCTCGGCGCATTCCAGTCCATGACATACACATCGTAACCGCGTACCAGGAGAAACTCGATCATGCTCTGGCCCTTGGTCAAATCGAAGATGGCCGCCTTGCTGGTCGTCGCCATGACGAACAACAAGGGGACCCGGTAGATCTCGTCGCTGGTTGCATGGTAGTGGTACAGGCGCAAGGTGCCACGACGATGCAGCAGCGTCTTGGGCGACAAGCCAACTGCTGGCGGCGGCGTGCCGAGATACTCCAGGTACTTGAGGCCACGCTGGACCATCATGCTCGCCTCCGAACGCAATCTGTCGGCCAGCGACATGCCGGTGTCCCTTTTGTCATGAGGCCGAGTCATCAACACCTCCAACCTTTTTCTTACGCTTGGATGCCAGATTCAGCGGCGCCGGGAGTACCTCAACCAGTGGGCGTCGTGTGCGCGGGGGGCGCGGCGCAATGCCTACAGGGGCGGGCGTGGCAACCAATTGGTCGAGCTTGTCCTCGACACGCTGCAAGCAAGCGGCAAGCACATTGATTTCAGACCGACTGGGCAGGTCCATACGCCTGAACAACAGTTCCAGCGAAGTCTGCGTCAGGTGCTGCAATCCGAGCGTGATCTTGGAGTACTGGTCGATCACAAGGCCCACTTCCTTCGAATCAATATTGCGCGCGGCCAGGGCATTTATGCGGTTTTCGAACCGGGTGATAGCATCGCGATACAGTTTGAACGGATCAGGTAATGCCATGACAAGTTCCTCGATCAAGGATTCACAGTGCAGTTTTTCTCGCTCGGGTAGGTTTGGCGTGCGGCCAGCCGGTCAAGGCCGGAAATGGCTTTGCGCCGCATCATTACGGTGGGCAACAACCAGGGCCTGATCAACAGGCGGCAGACACTGACAGCCTTTGGCGACAGCAACCGCAACAGGGCAATCCCCCAACGCTCGGTGACAACCCAGGTGGTCAGGGTCGAGGTGGCCACTTCATCGGCGGTGGTGCGCAGGCGCGAAGGCTTGCGTCGTCCTCGGTCGGCAATCTCGATTGTCCTATTCGCCGCCGGCTGTTGGGCGAAAACGTTGGTTAATGCATCGCCGATACGGTGCAGCGCGTCGCGACTCGCGCAATTGACCGAATCAAAGTTGAGAAACCCATGGAACTGACCCCGGTAGTGCAACAGCTGTACCGGCACGTCGGCTGCGCGCAGGCGGGCGGCATAGTCCAGGCCATCATCGCGAATCGGATCAAAACCGGCACTGACAAGGACTGCCGGCGCCAGACCACGCATGTCCGGGTTGCGGCGTGGCGAATACCAAGGGTCGAAAAGATCCAGCGTGGCGAACGAAGGGGCCAGGGTCCGCTCGATCCATTGCATAGCATGATCGGTCAGCATGGTTCGACCGAATGCGTTCTGCGCATAAGAAGGGAATCGTTCAATCAGTTCGGTTGCCGGGTAAACCAGCACTTGCAGGCTCAACTCCGGGCCGCCGCGACGCAGGCTTTCCTGGGCGACGGCAGCACAGAGATTGCCACCCGCCGAATCACCGCCAATCGCCAGGCGAGTAGTATCGATGCCCAACCCTGCGCCATTGCTTGCCATCCATTCCAGTGCCGCAAGCGCATCTGCCCGGCCGGCGGACAAGTCGTGCTCAGGCGCCAGGCGATAGCGTACTGCAATGACGATGCAGTTGGCACCCAGCGTGATGCTGCGGCAGATGCCATCTGCGGTGTCCAGATCTCCGATGATGAAGCCGCCACCGAAAAACCACATGAACGCGGGCTTTGGTTGCCCGTCATCTTCAGGTTTGAAGATACGCAAGGCGATGGCGCCGCCCGGACCGTCAATCAGTTGCTCGGTCACCGACTCAACCCGAGGGCGGCGCCCCAGTGCCAGAGCCGTCAATCGCCAGCCCTGGCGCAATCTGTGTAGCGAGTAGTCTTCCGCAGCACGCAGGCCCATGGAAAGGTTAGCCAGACGCAGAAAGGCTCGCGCCTCACGATCGGGTTGGTGCGCGCGCAACACGCGAGGCATGCCGATAGCGTATCGCTCAGGGTCCTTTTCTTGCACTTCGTTATTTTTCATTGCCACTCCATTCGCCAAGGATCCGTATACCGTGCATCAACAACAGACTACTGAGCACCACGGACTCCGGTGGCTACCCACAATGGGGGGGCCTCGAAAAATACTAAACCACGAAACGCCCGTTAAACGATTTAACCAATCTGTTGCGTCGAGCGGTTGAACCCACCGTCGTTTTCAGCCTTTTCTCACAGGCAGCAACCAGCCCAGGCTGTATGGAAACGCACTGAGTACGTCGAAAGCTGAGAGCTACGGGTGTTACCTGTGAAACCGGCAGGCGAAAAGCGCGAATTGCCTTAGCCAAGTACATAGGCGTTCATGATGCTGTTTGGGCCGCGTCAGCTGCACAAACAGCCACTCATGGACGATCAGACGGCGAACTCACGTTCTGCTCGCTTCGAGCAGTCTTGCGGTGCCGAAAATGGTCATCATCCGTTTGAGGTTGTAGGCGAGAACATGACGGCTCATCTCCGGTGCTTACCCGCGGCAGGGTTTTGGTCAGGAAGTGGGTACTTCCCATCCAGTATTTGAGCGTTCCGAAAGGATGTTCAACGGTCCGGCGACGCCTCATCATCGTTGGATCATTTTCCAGCCGAGCTGGCATCGCATCGCATCGCTTCGACTGCAGTTTTATGTTCTCAGCGCTTTACCCGGCGCACCTTACCCGTCGCACATTGCTTCTGCATTGCGCAAGACTAGCAGCCCGAGAACCAATAACAGTGCAGAAGCATGCCATCTTCCACCGAAGAATGCCGCCGGGTCAGTAACTGTCCCGCAGGGCATCGATACTCGTCCGATGCAGCAAGGTAGATGAAGTCCTGCTTACCAAATCGGCCTTCGGCTTTGCTGCCGGAGGTCAGGGGTTTCGGTACGAAGGTGGTGATGCCAGCCTGCTCACAGGCAAGGATTTCCAGACCGTTGCAATAGCTTCGGTCGGCTACCACCGTTAGCGACTCCGCCTCGATTTCTTCATACACCTAGTTCGCCAAATTGCTCAGCTGCCCACGATCATTGCCAACGTCACCTCGTGGGCAATGATCAGATGGTGCTTATCGTCGGCCGCTGTTTGGACGTTGTGACCAACCGTCCCGGTGCCTTGGTCGCTCGCGGCCATTGAGCGTGCATCTGGATCGGTAAGAAAGGTTTGTTGGTCTGGACGCTCGTGGAACTACACCTCCATTTCCTTGAGTATCTGCATCTGCTTTTTCAGTGTTTCTATCTATTCTTTAAGCCGCTCTGCTTTGGCTTCAGCCACTTCGGACGAAGCCCAATCTGCCGAATCCATTGCCGCCAGATATCGATCGATGCTCTGTTCAATCTGCTGCATGCGTACCTTCCCGAAGGGCTTGCTGGCTTAAGTTGTCACAGCAGAATTAACCGTGCTCTCTCACAGGAACTTCTTGGAGAGACTGCACATTTTTGGTTTCCTTAGGGCCTCACCAGAATGTCCGTTTCTGGCCGATTCTGTTGAAAAAGTCGGATTTTCAG
>Ga0157370_10002176_pt1 | contig 23917 bp, 21 predicted proteins | sample C35metaG_FD_113463 | JGI IMG/M metagenome (GOLD analysis project Ga0157370, IMG submission 113463) | Corn rhizosphere microbial communities from Kellogg Biological Station, Michigan, USA - C3-5 metaG | ecosystem: Host-associated > Plants > Roots > Rhizosphere > Soil | place: USA: Michigan...
AAGATCCGCGTGCTCGTGCAGATCGGAACCCGCGCGCCCGATTTGGCTTCGGTCCCGCTCTTGCCCGATCTCGCGCGGAACGACGACGAGCGTCAGCTGCTCGAGCTGTTCTCGACGCCTTATGTGGTGGGAAAGCCCTCGGCCGTCGGCCCCAAAGTCCCAGCCGACCGCGTCGCTGCCCTGCGCGCGGCCTATAACGCGACATTGGCCGATCCCGCCCTGCTGGCCGATGCGAAGAAGCTCGGCGTCAGCATCGCCCCGGTCTCGGCCGAGGAGCTGACGGCCCTGATCAAGCATTTGATGAGCCTGCCGCCCCCTCTGCTCGCGCGCGCCAAAACCATTGCCGCGCCCTAAAGAGGCGAGCGGAGGCTTCGATCCGCCCGGGAGATGCGCTAGGATAGTCCTGCCTCGAGCGATGCGGAGGAACCCATGCTGTCACGCGCCGACAATGAACGTTTGGTGAGGATAGGGCAGGGAACGCCCGCCGGTGCGCTGTTCCGCCGCTATTGGCAGCCCGCTTGCCTGTCGGTCGAGCTGCCCGAGCCCGACGGCGCGCCGATCCGCGTGCGCCTCCTCGGCGAGGACCTGATCGCCTTTCGCGACACCAACGGGAAGGTCGGGCTGGTCGATGCTTTCTGCGCGCACCGGCGCGCGCCGCTGTTCTTCGGCCGGAATGAGGAATGCGGCCTGCGCTGCGTCTATCACGGCTGGAAGTTCGACGTGGACGGCAATTGCGTCGACCTGCCCTCGGAGCCCGAAGGCAGCCCGATGAAGGCGCGCATCAAGCTCACCGCCTATCCGACGCATGAGCAAGCGGGCGTGGTCTGGGCCTATCTCGGTCCGAAAGAGACCATGCCTCTGCCGCCCGATTATGAATGGATGCGCGCGCCGGCGACGCATCGCTACATCTCCAAGACTTATGAGGCGTGCAACTATCTCCAGGCGGTCGAAGGCGGGCTCGACACCGCCCATTCCTCTTATCTGCACAATCTGCGCCTGGGCGATAAATCGCTGCCGCGCTTGCGCGACCGCGCACCGCGGCTCGATGTCGAGCGCACGGATTACGGCTATTCCTATGTCTCGACCCGGCGGCTCGGCGATGACGGCTCCTATGTGCGGCTCTATCACTATGTGATGCCGCATCAGCAGATGCGTGGCGGCATCAACGGCGTGCTCGGCCGCAACGACGTGCCGAAGCTCGACGGCCATCTCTGGGTCCCGATCGATGACGAGCAGACCTATGTTTATAATTGGTGCTACAGCGCCGATCCGGCGGTCTCGATCTCGGAGGAGGTGGCCGAGGCGCATGAGCACCATTCCGGCCGCGGCAAGGACGACCTCATCCCCGGCACCTTCAAGCTGAAGCGCAACCCGTCGAACGATTATCTGATCGACCGCGCGGTGCAGAAAACCAAGACCTTCACCGGCATCGACGGCGTCAACACCCAGGACTTCGCCATCCAGGAAGGCATGGGCCCGATCGTCGATCGCTCGGGCGAGTATCTGGGCTCGACCGACCGCGCGATCGTGACCTTGCGGCGCATGCTGCTCGAGGCGGTGGCGGCGGTCGAGCGCGGCGAGACGCCGCCGGGCGCCGATCCCAAGACTCACCGCGCGATCCGGCCCTATGACGGGCTCGTGCCGGCAGGCGCCGATTGGCGCGAAAGCTTCGGCGACAATCTCCACTGCAAATGGTAGGCGCCGGGCAAGCTGGGGCAGCTTTAGCAGAATAGATCAGATTGTCTCTGTAACTTTCTGATTTTACAGTTTTACTATCACTTCCGAACCCGCCGGCGCGGGCGCGCGCTATGCGCCGCCGCCCGGCGCGGCTTTGCTTCCGTCTCGGTCACGGTTTGCGCCGCCGCTTCGCTTGCGGCTTGGGCGGTCTCGCCGGCCGCGCGCACCCGTTGTTCCGTCTCCTGAAGCGAGTTCGCGCCCATCGCCGAGGCATGGTGGAGCAGCCGGCTCGTCGCCGCGGAGAAATCCTCGGCCGTCTCCTTCATCAGATGATTGAAGACGGCCAAGGCCTGAGACATGTCGCGGCACGCGGCAATCTTTCGGCCGGTCTCCAGCTCGCGCTGAAAAAGATTCATCCCGAGTTGAAACAGCTCGTGCTGCGCGGAGAGCGCGTAGCTCATGTACATGTAATTGCCGCCGACGGCCTGGAAACCGTCGTGGGCCTGCTCTGCGAAGCGATCCATGGTGCAATCCCCGTTCTTCACCCGAGACTGAGTGAACCGGCGCCGGGGGGGCGGAGTTCCGGGCAATCGAAGCTTTTCCGCGCGCGGCCCGATGCGATTGCCCCGAGCCCATGTCGATGGCGGGGGATGGCGCGCGATGATAGCATCGGCCGTCACGGCGCGAGAGAAATCGCCGGGGGAGGCTCCTCATGGCCGATGTGGACGTCCAGCGCTTCGAAGCCGAGCTTACGCCGCAGCTCGGGGCGGCACAGCGGGCGATCCGACTGCTGATGGGCTTCATCGCCGCGCGGGCGGTCTATGCGGCGGCAAAACTCGGCCTCGCGGATGCCATCGGGTCAGCCGGCGCGAGTGCCGAGGACCTCGCGGCGCGCCTCGGCGCCGATGCCTCGGGACTCGAGCGCTTGTTGCGCGCTTTGAGCGGGCTCGGCGTCGTCGCGCAAGAGGAAAATGGGCGCTATAGCCTGACGCCGATCGGCGCGAGCCTGCGCAAGGATGTGCCTGACTCGATCCGCGACTATGCGATCTATGTTCACGAATTCCTCTACGATCTCTTCGAGGGGCTGGTGCCGGGCGTGATGAACGGCAAACCGGTCGTCGCAGAGAAGCTCGGCGCGCCGCTTTTCGCCTACCTGCAGCAGCACGCCGAGATCGCCGCCTTGTTTCATGCGGGGCTTGCCAATCGCGGCCGCATCGAGGCGCCCGCGATCCTCGAGGCGGTGAGCTTTGCCGGCTGCCGCAAGATTGCCGATCTCGGCGGCGGCAACGGCGCCTTTCTCTCGGCAATCCTCGCCGCTTATCCGGCGGCGTCGGGCGCGCTGCTCGAGCGCAGTGCCGCGATCGCTTCGGCGCGGCGCGGTGAGGGCGGGCCTCTGCCGCGCTGTACGCTGATCGACGGCGATTATTTCGCCGCGGTTCCCGCAGGTTGCGACGCCTATATCCTGAAGCGCGTTCTCTTCGATCACACCACCGCGGAAGTCGTCCGCGTGTTGCGGCACTGTCGCGACGCCATGGCGCCGAATGGCCGAGTGGTGATCGTCGAGGGGCTTGCCGCGGCGCCGAACGAGGACAGCCTGCAGCATTTGATGGATCTGACTTATCTCCTCGCAACCACGGGACGGATGCGCGGGCAGGAGGACTATGCGACGTTGTTGCGAGAGTCGGGCTTGCGGCTCGATCGATGCGTTGCGACGCGCGCGGATGTCAGCGTGCTCGAAGCCTCGCGCGCTTGACCATTGGAGCGGATTGGAATGTCCCAAGGTTTCGCGACAACGCCGTCTCCGCCTTATTTCGCGGTGATCTTCACCGCGCAGCGCAAGCCCGGCGATGACGGCTATGCAGCGATGGCGAGGGTGATGTTCGAACTCGCGGCCCAGCAGCCCGGCTATCTCGGTGTCGAACATGCACGCGGTGCCGATGGGCTCGGCATCACTGTCGCCTATTTCACCGACGAGGCGGCGGTCCGCGCCTGGAAGGCGAATGCCGAGCACCGCGCCGCCCAGCGACTCGGCATCGAACGCTGGTACAGCCGCTATCAAATCCGGGTCGCGAAGGTCGAGCGCGCCTATGAGGGCCCCGAAGGCCGCTGAGCGCGGCCTCCTCTAGCTCTGGAAGCCCGGATGCGCGATGTCGCCGGCGGGAAGGCTCGCCGCGGCGAGGAATTGCCGGCGAAGCGCGAAGCTGCTGGTTGGCGCGCCGCCCCGGTTCGCAGCGCCATGGCGATGCCGCCATCCGCCGCCGCGTTGCGGCAAGCGCCAGAACTTGCCGAGATAGCGCTCGTAATCGCGCGAGCCGAAAATATTGGTCGCGGCGGCCGGCGTCGCAGTGAGCTCGCCGAGATAGGCACGGCGCGGCGTATCGTAGAAATCGACGCGGACGAAGTCGAAATCGCGGCCGAGGATCTTCGCTGCCTGGAGCATTGCCTCGAAATGCGGCGGCCGGGGGATCGCGCCGATGATTTCGCCGCGCCCGTAGTGGAGCGCGAGCTTTTCCCAGGAGGGCGTGTAGAAGCCGCGGCGATGATTTCCGAAGCGGCCGATATCGACCTGGATCACCTCGGTGAGTCCGTCGAAGGCGTAGAATTTATAGTCGGTCGGAATTCCGCCGCTGCCGTCGTCGACGAATTCCTCGACCATGATTTTCGGCGCGATGTTCTTGTAGACCCATTCGCGCGTCAGCTCGTAGTAATTCTGCCGCAGCCAGGAGCGGCACAGCGCGATCGCCGCGCCGCGATCGAGCTTTGACTTGTCGGGCACGACATGGATCCAGCCCGAGCCGTGGTTTGGCTTCAGCACGAAGCGGTCCGGAAGCCGCTCGAAGGGGATGTCCTCGGGGTCGTCGGTGACATGGTAGAGGGTGGGCAGGAGCGAAGGCTCGACCCGGGACGCGGCATAGGCGCGAAACCGAAGCTTGTCGGTTATTTCGGCCAATACCGCGCGCCGATCGAACACCATGCGGTGGAGAAGCTTCTCGTTGAACGTCCGCGGCCAAAATAGATTCGGCAAGCGGCCATAGGATTCCACATAGTACCGGACGGCCACCATCCAATCCGGCACGGCTTTGCGAAGAAGGTTCCCGCGGGCCATAAAAATTCTCGTGCGATCACGGGCCGGGACCCGAGGCGCGCCCGCGCCCGAGACCCGCTACGAAGAGTCGAGATCAGGATTGAGTGCCGAGATTTTGGCAAAAACATCACGGCGGCGTGATCCGCTGTGGCAGAGCTGGGCGGATTATGACATCCGGCGGGCCGTCCGGCCGAGGCGGCAGCCGCTAGGGCAGGGCGACCGCGTAACGCTTATCGATCAGGGCGTCCACATCGACCGTCCCTTTGACCATGCCCTGGGCGTGGAACCAGTCGACCTGGCGCCGGATATCCTTCGCGTCGATGCGCAGATCGGCGTCGATGTAAGAGATGCCGCGCGCCACCTGCTCGGGCGATTGGCCGACATTCGCGGCGATGATCGCTGTGACTTCCGCCGCATCCGGTCCATCGCGCCGATGATCGCGCGCATCGGCATAGGCGTCGTGATAGGCCTTCGCGCCCTTGCGCAGCGCGCGCAAGAAGCGGTTGACAAGCGCGGGCTTCGCATCGGCGGTCTTTCGTTTCGTGACGATGACGCCGAGCTGAAAGGGCGTTTCGTCGCCGACCCAGCCGAGCGGTCTTACCTTTTCGGCCTGGATCGAGGGGAAGAGCGCCGTCACCGGAAGGATCGTCGTATCGGCCTGGCCGCCGACGATCGCCGAAACGGCGTTGGGGATTGACTGCAGCGCCAGCACTTGCACGGTTTTCAGATCGACGCCGTATTTTGCCATCAGCAGCGCCAAGGTGTAATGCGAGGGCGAGCCGAGCGTCGAGGTGACGAAGCTGTGTCCCGCAAAATCGCGGTAGGTTTTGAGGCCCGCGGCATAGGCGCGGTTCGATAGCGCGATGACCTGAGACTGGAAGCCCGGCACTTCGCGGTGGTTGCCGCCGATGATGCGCAGATCGTTCTGCGCGGCGAGGCTGTAAAACGCGGCGGTCGGGCCGACCACGCCGAACTCGATGTCGCCCGAGACGATCGCGACCGGCACGCCCTGTCCGGCGCCGAAGAAGACCAGATCGGGCTCGATCCCTTCCTGCGCGAAATATCCCTTCTCGCGCGCGAGAAACACCGGGCCGCAAAACGATGCCTTGATGAAGCCGATCTTGACCCGCTCGCCGGCATTGCCCGCCCAGGCACTCGAGAGAAGGGCGAGGAGGCCTAGTAGCGTTATCGAGGCAAAAACCGCCCGGCGAAGATCATGCGCTCGCTTCATGTCGTTGGTCCCTTCTGTGTGTCACCCGCGCTGTGATCGCATGGCCGGGCCCGCCTGTCATGATGCGGCAGTCCCAGATCGCGTGCGTGCGGGGCGGGATGGGGAGGCCCGCGCAGGACCCGGGTCCCCGTCGGATCGTCGGACGGTGCGCGCCGAGATTCAGCGCGCAACTCTCTGCCCAAAGCCGGCATCGCGGGCGCGAGCGACGGCCTGGGCCCGGCTCTTGGCGCCGAGCTTGCTCAAGACAGAGGTGACATGGTTGCGGACGGTCTTCTCGCGAATGCCGAGCCGCGTTGCGATTTCATAATTGTCGAGTCCGCCGGCGACCAATTCGAGCACGTTGCATTCGCGCGCGGTGAGGTCGGCCAAAGGGCGCTCGAACGCGGCGGCGCCCGGCAAAAACTCCTCCAGGGCCGCCGCGAGAAGGCGCCAGGCGGGCTCGCTCGCAACGAGAATGTGATCGCGGCTGTCGAGCGGCACGAAGCGCGCATCGGGGATAAGGCCGGCGACCTTGCGCCCCTCCTCGAAGGGGATCGTCGAATCTTCCCGCGCGTGGAGGACAAGGGTCGGACAGGAAATTTTCGGAAGACTGTCCGTCACGTCCACCTGCCAATAGCCGCGCAGCAAGGCGGTTGCGTTGGTTGGCGAGGTCGTTCGGCGCAAGAGGTCGTTGAAGGACCGGATGATCGCGGGCGATGCGTCGGGGATTTGCAGCGAGGCGAGGAAATGGCCATAGGCGTGAATCTCGTTCGGCCAGCCCAGCTCGATCGCCTTGAGGCGCACGTCCGATTCTTCGAGCAATCGCGCGCTCGGGTTGCCCGCCAGCCGGCCGCGCGTCGGCGGACCAAAGAGCACGAGATGCGTTACGCGCTGCGGATGGCGGACTGCATAGGACACGGCCTTGGCGCAGCCGCCGGCCATGGCGACGATGGCAAAGCGCTCCAATCCCGCGGCATCGGCGACGGCCGCCAAATCCTCGACATGTCGCTCATGCGAGAACTGGATCCGCTCGCGGTCCGACAGACCGAGCCCGCGGAAATCGTAGCGGAGGAGCCGATGGCCCTGCGCGAGGAGCGCGAGCCAAGGGCGCCAGAGCTCGCTGTCCCAATCGAATTTGACGTGGTGCACCCAATCCTGGACGAAGAGGACCGGATAGCCGGCGCCCGAAACCGCATAGGCGATGCGCGTGCGATCGCGGCTGACGCAGAAGCGAATCTGCTCCGCAGCCTGGGACATCGTTCCTACACCCGTCGCTCGATCGCCATGCGCGGGCGTTGCGACGCGCTGCGCCGGTTCAGTGGCCGGCGCCCGCGACTTTGATCATGTCGCTGCGCGTCAGCGTCACCCATTTGGTCGTCACCGGCGGGCCGCCGCCGCCGAGATGCCAGGCGGTATAGGCCTCGCGGAAAGCGCTTTCGGACGGCGAGCAATCGATCGGATAGATGACGAAATAGCCGCGCTGCGCCGCGGCAGCACCGGTGCCGAGGCCGACCCCTTGGGCCGAGTTGCCGCAGAGGATCACGGTCTTGATGCCGTGGCTCTTGAGCCGCTGGTCGAGATCGTCGCCGAGAAACTTGTCGGGGCCGCCCTGTTTTTGATCGACGACCTCGCCCGCGCGCGGCGCGATGCTTTGATCGACGATCTTGCCGCCGCCTGGCAAGGTGTAGGCGACGAGCATGCCGGCGGCGCGCGCCTCGTCATCGAGCTTCTTCAGCACCGGGATCACCGTGAGGCAGCGCGGGCGATCCTTGGCGTTGCAATTGCGGTCCATGAAATCGAACAGCAGCAGCGCGGTGGTTTGGGGATCGACCGTCGCCGGCTTCAACTGTGGCGGCGGCGGCATTTGCAGCGACGACCATTCGCTGGTGACGTCGGCGGCCCGCGCCGGCGAAGCGCCGAGCAGGGCGGCGAGCCCCGATGCGGCGATGCCGAGGATGAGAGAGACTGATCTGCCACGCATGCTTTCCTCCCCTTGGCGCGGCGCGGATCTGCGCCGCTATTTGACGAGTTTTGCGAAGCGCTTGTCGATGAGTTGATCCGCCTTGATGTCGGTTTTGGTCATGCCGTTCGCGCGATACCAGTCGAGCACGTCCTGCATGTCGGAAACAACGATGCGGTTCTCCGGATCGAAATAGCCGATGCCGCGCGCGACGACCTCGGGCTTTTCGCTCAAGTATTTGGCGACGATGCCCACCATCTCGGCGGCGTTCGCCTGATCCTTGCGCTCGCCCTTGGCGTCGAGGAAGGCCGAATCCCAGGTGGCGCTGGCCTTGGCGAAGGCGCGCAGGAACCGGCGCACGGTGTCGGGGTGGTCCTTCGCCATCTGGCCGGTGGTGAAAGTGACCGTGCTCTGGCCCGAGCCGACCTCGTCGGCGAACCAGCCCAAGAGTTTGGCGTCGCCGCGCGCGACCAGCGGCTGGATATTCGCGACCGTCTGCACGCCGACATCGACCTCGCCGCCCTTCAAGGCCGAGGCGACGTTCTGATTCGATTGCAGCGGGACGATTTTGATGTCCTTGAGGCCGATGCCGTATTTCTTCAAGACGCGGGCGAGGTCGTATTCGAGCGGCGTGCCGCGCTGGGTAATCCCGGCCGAGCGGCCCTTCATATCCTTGAAGGAGTGGAGACCGCCGGCATAGGCCTGGTTCGAGACGAGGAAGCCGATGGTCTGGAAGCCGGGACGCTCCCATCCGCCCGAGGCGATGACCCTGAGCGTGCCTTTGGCCGCGAGATTGACGAACGCGGCCGTCAGCGCGGTCGAGGCGAAATCGATGTCGCCCGAGGCGGCGGCGACGGCGATCGGTGCCGCCGAATCGAAGAAGTGGAGCTTCACCTCGAGGCCCTCGGCCTTGAAATAGCCTTTGGCATCGGCGACGAAGACCGTAGCGCCGCCTTGGGAATGGACGGTGCCGATGGTAATGTGATCCGCGGCGTGGGCGGGCGCGGTGATGGAAAGCGACAAGCTCGCCGCGGCGATGGCCGGGATGATCCGGAGCATGGCCCGGCGTGGAAATCCTCTGGCAATCATCTCTGGCTTCTCCCTCCCCGAAAGTTTTTTCTTCGGCTGCCATCCTCGCGCGGTATGGCGCGGATAGTTTATCGCGTTCGGAGAGAAAGTCTAACGCCGCCTTGCGGGGCGTGTTCCTTTGGCAAGGGCGCGGTGATGCGGCCAAGGCGCATGTAAGCGACTGGAGAAATGCCTTGCCATCGAGACCCCCAGCGATGGCCCGGCACTCCGGATTCTATTTGTGTCCCACCGCATAGGGATAAATCAGATCGCCGGATTTCAACGCCGGCGGCCACAGGATCACATGCTTCGTCGGGTCTTTGAACTCTTCAAGCGAGTGGCTTGCGACATGCTGAAACTGCGTCGTGATGATCCGGGACTGCTTCCATTCGCCGTTCTTGCCGAAGGCGATCTCGCCCGCAACGGTCGCAAAGCGGTGGGCCCCGATATAGGCTGCGAGTTTGTCGGCATCGAGGCTGTTGGTTCGGGCGACCGCCTCGCCGAGCACCTGCATCGCGGCATAGCCGAAGGGGACGAAGCCGTAACCCAACGGGTCGAGGCCTTCCCGCGCCGCGCGCGCCTGGTAGCGTCTCAGCACGTCCGCAACCCCCGGAAAATTGAAGCTCGGCGCGGGCAGAAAGATATCCGTGTTGACGATGCGGTTGAGCAACGGCCCGAGTTGAATCTTCAAGGGCGTGATCGTAAGACCGATCATGTTGCCGCCGAAAATCTTGGGCGTCATGCCGATCTCGCTTGCCGCGCGGACGATTCCGACCGTATCCGGCGGATAGGCGGCGACATAGAGGATGTCGGGACCGATCGCCTTGACGGCGCGAAGGATCGGTCCGAAGTCGCCCAGGCTCGCCGGATAGGATTTGTCATAGACGATCTCAAAGCCCGCCGCCTTTGCGTTTGCCCGCGCGCCATCGGCGGTGTTCTTGGAGAATTCTGAATCGGCTGCGATGATCGCGAGCGTGCGCGGCTTGGGCGCCGCCTGCGCGGCCACAGCGAAGAATCCCGCCGACAGCGCACGTTTCGGAGTCTGGCCGACGGGCAGCATGTCGAAGAACTTCGAATAGTGGAAATGGGCGTTGGCGGCGAGCGCGAGAATACCGATGGTCACCATGTCGTGGCGCATGACGATCGGGATCGCAGGCGCGACGAGCGGTGTGCCATAGGGTCCTACCACGAGGTCGGCCTTATCGACTTCGATGATCTTGGTGTAGATCGCCGGCACGTTGGCGGGATTGCTTTGGTCGTCATAGAAATCGAGCACGACGGGTCTGCCGAGAAGGCCGCCGCGTGCGTTGATATCGTCGCGCCAAAGCTCGATCGCGGCTAGGATTTGGCGACCTCCTGAAGCCAGGCCTCCGGTCAGGGCCAAGCTAAAGCCGATCTTCAATGGTCCGGCTGCCATTGCGGGGCCGGCGGTCGCCAGCATCAAGATCAAGCACACCAGCCGCAGCAGGGCCGGAACCTCTTTCATAGCGTCGACTCCTTCCGATCAGACCAATTCCGTGTCGCCAAGATTGGAACGGCCGTAATCGCTCATGAGCGCTTCAGGGTCTCTCCCGAGCCTGGCGCCGGTGGACCCTTTGGGAAACGCTGTCGGGGCTTCGAGATGAGCGCCGAGATACCGCCCGCGCGCGACAATGGCTTGCCCGACGCGGCGGCGCGCGCTGTCGTAGTGGCGCAATGCGGCGTCCGGATCGTCGGGGTAGGCGGCGATGGACCTCGCCAAGCATTCGGCGTCGAGCGCCGCCTTGAGGACGCCCGCTGCGACATGCGGTCGTGCGGTAAACGCCGCATCGCCGAGGAGCGCCACGCGATCAAAGGCAAGGCGCGGCGATTCCAAATCGACGATCGCCTGCAGGAGAGGCTGTTTTGCCCGGGCCATGATCCGAGCGAATTCGGCCGGGAGACATCGCGCGGCGGCTCGTCGAGCCTCGTCGATGACCTCAAGGCGGATAACGGATGGCGGCGTCGAAATACCGTAAGCACGGCCTCTGCCGTCTGAAAGAAGTCGCGGCAAGTCCATTTCGGCGTCGGCGCGCCTATACCAGACGACGCAATAGGCGCGTTGCCCCGCGGAGGCTTCGTCGTCCAGGCCAGGGATGAGGAAGCCATGCAGCATCTGGCCCTCGGCGAGGAAAAACGAGAAATCAGGGGCGATGGCGATACGAAATTCCGGATCGAGATCGCATTCCGGAACGACGAAACGCCAACACACGTAACCGGCATAGCGGGGCTGCGCGTCGGGGAGGAACTGCCCTCGCACCGTCGATTGCGTGCCGTCTGCGGCGACAAGAAGATCGGCCTCGATCCGGGTTCCGTCGCCGAAGACGGCCGCAACGCCCGCGGGCGCCGGCTCGACGCGCACGAGCTGCAACCCCGGCCGATAGCAATCCGGCGGAAGAGCGTGCTTGAGCGGCCGGTAAAGTCGGCCCCAGGCGGTGGCGAGGCGCGGCGGCGCGATTTGCAGGCGGTGGGTGATCCGACCGCGCTTGTCGATGCAGATATTCGCGCTGGTCTCGATCGCATTGGAGTGATCGAACGCGATGCCGATCCCGTGCAGAATGGGAGTGAGGGCATCATGGCTGCTGATGGCGGCACCTCGACCGGCGAGATCGCTGGCGCTGCGCTCGCAAACCATGACCTTCCAACCGATGCGCCGCAGGAGATTGGCCGAGAACAGTCCCGCGAGCGAGCCGCCGATGATCAAGGCGCGCGAGGGCGCGCGACCGCGCATGGGTCGTCTCCATCAGAACGCGAAAGCGAGAGAACGGCGGCGGACGCCGCCTAGAACCACTGGCGCAATTCGATGTGATAGCCGTTGGGGTCGCAAATTTCGGCGCGCGCCGATTGCCCCGGACGCACCATCGGTCCCCAGACGACATCCACGCCCTTGGTCTTGAGGAACGCGACCGCCTTTTCCATATCCTCGACCTCGAGGGCGATGAGGTTGTAGCCGAGGTGAAGGCCGCTGGGCGCAGGCGCGAGCTTGGCGCCGTCATAGGTGATGAGTTCGACCGTGGTGCCGCCCAATTCGAGATAGACGAGATCGATCGGCACGCCGGCGCCCGAGCGCGCGACGCGGTCGCGCGATCTCACCTTGAATCCCAGGACCTCGGTATAGAATTGCACCGTGCGCTCGGGCAGGTCGGTCACGAGCTCGACGTGGTCAATGCGCTTGAACATGGCGTCTCCTCAGGGCTCGCCAACGGTGTTGCTATTTTGCTCCGATTGTACGTATTGAGAAGTTCTCGTTTTCGCAGGGGGTATCGTGATTCGCGATAGGAGCCGGATGTCCCTCGCAGAGCGCGCCGGCCGGCGCCTCAAGCTGCGCGATATCGACGTCCTTCTTGCCGTCGCGCAATCGGGCAGCATGGCGAAGGCGGCGCGGCATCTCGCGACCTCGCAATCCGTGGTCTCGAAGGCGATTGCCGACCTGGAGCGCGCCTACGGCGTGCGGCTCTTTGACCGCAACGCTCACGGGGTCGAGCTGACGATCTATGGCCGCACGCTGCTCAATCGCGGAATTGCGGTCTTCGACGAGCTTAAACAGAGCATCAACGATATCGCGTTTCTCGCCGATCCGACCGTCGGAGAGCTGCGTATCGGCTGCACCGAATGGCTCGAGGCCGGTCTGGTCTCGGTGGTGATCGAGCGTCTCTCGCGCCGGTATCCGCACATTGTTTTCCACGTCGATCACGCCCACACGGAGAGAGCCGATTTTCGCGAATTGCGCGACCGCTCGTTCGATCTTGCCGTGGTGAGGATCCCTGCGCCCTTCTCCGAAAAGGACCTCGATGCGGATATCCTTTTCGAGGAGCCGATCCTGGTCGTGGCGGGCTTGAAGAGCAAATGGGCACGACGCCGGAAAGTCGCGCTGGCGGAGCTCCTTCACGAACCCTGGTTGCTAACCCCGCCCGATACGCTGCCGCGCTCGCTGGTCGAGGAGGCGTTTCGCGCGCATGGACTCGATGTGCCGACGCCGAGCGTCGTCTCATACACCTATCATCTCCGCAACAGCCTCGTCGCGATGGGCCGGTATCTCACGGTGGTGCCGGCGTCGATGCTGCACTTCAACGTGGCGGGGCTGCCGGTCAAGGCGCTGCCGATAGAGATGCCGATCCGGCCGCGGCCCGTCGCCATCGTGCGGCTCAAGAACCGCACGCTGAGCCCGGTGGCAAAGCTCTTCATCGAGGCTGCGCGGGAGACTACGGTGCCACTGGCGAAGGCGAATAGAAATTCTCGTTTGGATCGGTCAAACTGAGCGGCGCGGCGTCGCCGCCGAGAAAGGCCTGGGAGGATAAAATTTCCATGCGCGCTTTTATTCCGAGACTCTCCGCCGCGATCGCTATGGCCGCACTGTCGAGCATCACGCTCCGCCCCGCCGCGGCAGCCGACAAGCTCGTCGTCGGCAAAGCGTTCCCGACCTCCTTCGCTTTCGTTCCGATCAATGTCGGCGTCGAGACCGGAATCATGGCCAAGCACGGGCTCGATGTGACGATCGAGGGCTTTCAGGGCGCGGCCAAGCTGCAGCAGGGCATCACCGCGGGCGATGTCGATATCGGTCTCGCTTCGGGGACCGACATGGCCTTCGTCAAGAAGGGCTCGCCCTGCCTTGCGGTCGCGGCAATGGCAGGGCCGCCCTTGGCCTATGGCGTCTTCGGCGGCAAGGGCACCGGCATCGAGACGGTTCAAGACCTGAAGGGCCGCAAGGTCGCGGTGGCGTCGCCCAATTCCCTGGTCTATTGGCTGACGCGGCATCTATCGGACAAGCTCGGCTGGGGGCTCGATGGCATCCAGACGATCTATGTCAGCGGCGGGATGGCCGCCAACATCGCCGCGCTCAAGACCAAGCAGGTCGACGCGCTGACGGTCGGGATCGATGTCGCGCACACGCTCGAAAAGCAGGGGCAGGGCAAGCTTCTCGCCAATTACGGCAAATACGTCACCGTCTATCTGACCCATGCGATCTTCGCGAGCAACGCGCTGATCAAGCAGCACCCGGAGGTGGTGCGCCGCTTCCTCGCCGCCTGGTTCGAGACGATCGACTACATGCATGCCAACAAGGCGGAGACGGTGAAGATCGACATGAAGTCGGACAACATCAAAGACCCGGAGATCGCGAGCGCGACCTATGACGAGGTGATGCCGATGTTCTCGCGCGACGGGCATTTCGATCCGGCTGCGCTCGAGGTCGCGAGGAAGGCGATGGTCGAGCTGCAGCTGCTGCCGACCGAACCCGATATGGCGCCGCTCTATACCGAGGCCTATCTGCCGAAGCGGCCCTGATGCCGGCGTCACGCGCGCCGGCTCAGTCGCTCTGGGCCGGGCCCAGCGTGTCGGCCATGGTCGCGCCGCGCGCGCCCATCGGCCGAGGCGCGCCGGTGGTCGAATCCTTCGCGGTCTGATGCTCGATCTCGGCGTCGAGCTCGCCGCCGACGAGGATCACGACCGACGAAATCCAGAGCCACATCATGAAGCCGATGATGGCGCCGAGCGAGCCATAGGTCGCATTGAAGCGCCCGAAATTCCCGGCGTACCACGAGAACAGGATCGAGGCGCCGAGCCAGATGATGGCGGCGAACCCGCTTCCCCAGCTGATCCAGCGCCAGCGCGCGCGCTCGCGGCTCGGCCCGTAGCGATAGAGAACGGCGAGCGCCAGAGCGACGATCGAGAGCAGGATCGGCCAGCGCGCGATGCGGATGAGGTTGTCGATCCCGCTGCCGAGCTTGATGGCATTCAAGGCGGGCGGCAGGGCCACCACCGCCGCGATGGCGAGGACGCCGAGGACGATCCCCGCGGTGGTGAAGACGAGTGCCTCGCCATAGAGCCTCACCAGGCTGCGCTTCTCCTTCTCGCTGTAAACGATGTTGAGCGCGTCGAACATGGCGGTCATGGCGGAATTGGCGCTCCACAGCGCGAAGACGAGGCTGACGACGAAGCCGAGGCTTAGCGCGCCGTGCGGCTGCGCCGTCAGCCGCGTGATCTGCCCGCGCACAATCTCGATGCCGCCCTCGGGCAGGACGCCTTGGAACTGGTCGACCGTCGCGCTGATCGTCCCCGTATCGGCAAAGAGCCCGTAAAGCGAGACCAGCGCGGCGCTGCCGGGGAAGATCGCGAGGATCGAATAGAAGGTGACGCCGCCCGCGATCGAGAGGATGCGATGCTCCCAGATATTGTTGTAGACGCGCAGGAGGATGTCCTTCCACCCGGTCGGCGGAATCTCGGCTGGCGAATCGGCCGCCCGGCCGCGCGCGCCGTCGCGCCCCGCCTCGTCGAAGCCGTTCGACGCACTCGGCGTCTTGAAGCCCGTGGCGAGCAGCAGCAGCGTCGTTGCGATTGCCCAGGCCGAAGCTGGACGGAAGCGCCCTCTTGCGTTCTCTACCGAACGCCGCGCGTCACGCGGCGCCATGCGGCGTGGTCTCGTGCGCGCCATGCTCGGCTTCTTCGCCGCGCGCGTCCGAGGGTGGGCCGGCCGCAATCGCCGCCCTGCTGTCGCCGCGATCGTCAGAGCGTGTCGGCGCGGAGGCCAAGCCTTGTTTCTCAGCCTCTTCCTTGCCGACTTCGAGAACCTGCTCGCCGACGGCGGTCGCGTTGTCATAGCCGCTCGAGAGCGCGTCGCTCGCCGCGGCGCGGGCTTTGTCGCTGGCCTCGCCGAGCAAATTATCTTCGGCTTGCGTGCGCGGGAGGATCGCGGCGAGGGCTGCGCCGAAGGCTATGCCGATCCCGGCCAGGAGGTAAGGCTGCTCGCGCGCGAAATCGAAGACGTCGCGCCCGGCTTCGGCTGCGTTGCGGCTTGCATTGCGCGCCGTGTCGGCAAAGGCCGCGGTGGTGCGGGAGGCTCGCTCGGCCGCGGTGTCGAAGGCGCGCGCCGCCGCGTCGCTGGTCGATGCCGCGAATTCGGCCGTCGATCGCATAGCGGCATCGGCGGCATCGCTGATCTGATCGCGCGCCGTATTGGCGAAGTCGCGAGCCGCCTCGAAGGTCTCGCGGCCGCGCGCCGCGGCATCTCCCATCCGTGCGCCGCTGCCCCAGCTTCGCGCGGCCGGTCCGCCGTCATTGCCGCCGCGTGCCAGCATTAGCCAGGCCAGCCCCGCGCCGATCAGCGTCACCGGCAAGGGATTGCCGAGCGTCTGGCGCTTGAGGTTGCGGAAGAACGTGCCGCCGCTGCCTTCCTGGACATAGTCGACGAGCTGATCGACGAGCTGCCCCGGCGTGATCCGCTCGCGCAGCTCGTCGAGGTCCTCGGCGAGGCGGCGCCGTGCCGCCTCGGAATCGCGTTCAAGCTGCTCGGTGTAACTCATGCTTCTGCCTCATCTGGTCCTTTGCGGTCGATGCGTCACGCTGCAGTTGGTGAAGGGTTCGGCTCGGGAGCATTTGTTTCGCCTTGAGGCGGCCGATGCCGAGGAACAGAAGGATGACGCCGATGATAAATACGCCGCCGCCAATGGCAACCGCGGCAAGCGGCGCCGCCAGGCCGTATTGGTTGAGGGCGATCACCGCGGCGGCGAGCAGAACGGTGAGGGCCGGGATCAGCAGCACCGCCCCGACGACCGCGAGGCCGAGGCCCGAGGCGGCCTTGGCGATATTCTCGCCGAGTTCGGCGCGCGCGAGGTGCAGTTCTTTGCCGAGCAAGGTCGAGAACTGGTTGACCACATCGGTCAGGATCTCGGGGATCGAGCGCGTGCTTACATTGAAGGCCATCGGTTCCTCCTAGCTGCGCCGGCGATCGGCGGAGCTTTTCAGGAAGCGCGACAGGGCAAATCCCGCGAGGACGGCCCCGCCGAAGAAGACCACGGGCCGCTCGCGGGCGAAGCGCCCCGCGCCGCGCAGCAATTCTTCGATCGTGTTCTCATGGAGCTTTGCCGCGGCTTGCTGCAGCCGTCCGGCCGCGTCGTGAACATAGGCAGCGGCCTGCGGCATCTCGGCCTCCAGCCCCTGCGCGACGCCGTGGATCGCCTTGGCGACGCCGCCGATCTTTTCCGCGCCGCTGTCCTTTTGCTGCTCGGCGAAACGCTGAGCCTGCTCTTTCATGTCGGAATCTTCATCCATGTCGCCCATCCCTGTTGCAGCACGGCGATGCGGCAATGCCCGGCGGTGGGTGCTTGGAGAGGTTCGGACGGAACAGACAAACGGGCGCGCATGGCCTCTCGGGCCCACAACCCCGCACCGCGCCGGAGGTTCCCGCCATCGCGCGGGCAACGCAAGCCGAGGCGAATGTCTGCGCCCTACGGCGCGGACCGGACCAGCGCTTCGGAGCGGAGGCGGACCGTCGTTCCGTCGGTCAGGGAATCCGAAGGATCGAGAATCACCTCGTCCTCCGGGCCGAGGCCCGCGACCACCTCGACCTTGTTGCCATAGTCGCGGCCGATCTTGATCGCGACGAGCTTCGCCTTGCCGTCGCGAACGAGCGCGACGCGCGGTCCTTCCTTGCGAAAGATCAAGGCTTCCGCCGGGACGGTGACGCTCGCGGCGTGCCCGTCATCGGGCAAGGCGAGATGGACGAAGGCATAGGCGCCGGGTAGCAGCTTGCCGTCGGGATTGTCGGCATCGATCTCGACGTTGAGGGTGCGCGACACCGGATCGATCGCGTTGCTGTTGCGCACGACCTTGCCGGGGAAGACCGTGCCGGGAAACTCGTCGAGGGTGACGCTCGCCGCGGCGCCGGTGCGCACCGCGCGGCGGTCCATCTCCGGCACGGCGATGAAGACGCGCACCTTCTTGATCGAGGAGAGACGGAACAGCGCGCGCGCCGAAGCGTTCGCGCCCGCGTCGATCAGCGCGCCGATATCGGTGTTGCGCGCGGTGATGATGCCGTCGAACGGCGCATAGACCTTCTCATAGGCTTGCATCTGCGCCAGCCTTTGGTCGTCGGCTTGCTTGGAGGCAACGGTGGTCTTGGCGGCATTGTAGGCACCGAGCGCCGTGTCGCGCGCCTGGGCCGACACCCAACCATTCTTGAAGAGCGCTTGGTTGCGCTTCCAATTGCTGTCGGCGACGGCGAGATTGGCCTCGGCGGTCGCCAGATCGGCGCGCGCCTGGCGCGCTTGCTGGTCGAGCTCCGGGCTTTCGATCTCGGCAAGGAGATCGCCGCGCTTCACCGCGGCGCCGATATCGAAATACCAGCGCTTGAGATAGCCGCTGGCGCGGGCATAGATCGGCGTGTCCTCGAAGGCTTGCACGTTGCCGGGAAGCACGATCTGCTGGTCGGGCGGCTGGCCTTCCGGGTGAACCACCTCGACCGTGGGGACCGCCGTTTCCTGCGTCACCTCGGCGAGAGCGGTCTCGGCGGCGTCGCGGCCGCGGACGCCGAAATAGATGCCGAGGCCGAGAAGGAGCGCAATCGCGGCGAGAGCGATCGCGCCGCGGCGCGAGAGGGGCGAGGCGGCGGGGCTGTCGGCCATCAACGCGCCTCCGCCGGACCGGGCTTGGGCTTGCGGTGGTGCAGCAGGCTGAAGACCGAGGGCACGAAGACCAGCGTTGCGACGGTCGCAAGGAGCAGCCCGCCGATGACGGCGCGGCCGAGCGGTGCGTTCTCTTCGCCGCCTTCGCCGAGGCCCAAAGCCATCGGAATCATGCCGATGATCATGGCGAGCGAGGTCATGAGCACGGGCCGCAGCCGCGTGAACGCGGCCTCGATCGAGGCTCGGACCGCGTCGCCATGCAAGGCGAGCCGCTCGCGCGCGAAGGAGACGACGAGAATGCTGTTGGCGGTGGCGACGCCCATGCACATGATCGCGCCCATCAGCGCTGGCACGCTCAAGGTGGTGTGGGTGAAGAACAGGAAGAGCACGATCCCGGCCAGCGCCGCCGGGAGCGCGGTGATGATAATGAACGGGTCGAGCCAGGACTGGAAGTTCACGACGATCAAGAGATAGACCAGAATGATCGAGAAGGCGAGGCCGCCCATGAGGTTGAGATAGGAGCTGCGCATCGTCTCGACCTGGCCCCGCAGGGTGACGAAGCTGCCGCGCGGCAGGTGCGGGCGGTTGGCGTCGACGATGCGTGCGACGTCGCGGCCGACGGCGCCGAGATCGCGATCCTGCACCGCAGCGTAGATATCGACCACGCGGCGGATATTGTAGTGCGAGATCACCGCCATTTCCGAGGCGCGCTTGATGGTCGCGACATTGCCGAGGATCTGGTTGGCGCGGCCGCCATCGGCGCTCACCGGAATATTGGCGATGTTCTGCAGCGACTGGATATCGTATTGCGGCGCCTGGGCGGTGAGCCTGTAATTGACCCCGTTCTCCTGGTTGAGGAAGAACATCGGCGTCACCTGGTTGCTGCCGCTGAGGATGTTGAGCACGCTGCTCGCGACGTCGTGCTCGGTCAAGCCGCTTTGCGCCGCCTTGACGCGGTCGACGGCGATGTTAAGGGCGGGATAGTCGAAGCGCTGCTGGATGCGCGCATCGACAATGCCCGGCACCCGGCGCAGCTCCTCGAGCATCTTGTCCGCGACCTCACGATTGCCCTCGAGATTGGAGCCGTCGATCTGAATGTCGAGCGGCGCCGGAATGCCGAAATTGAGGATCTGGCTGACGATGTCGGCGGGCAGGAAATAGAAGGTGACGCCCGGGAAGGCGCGCGGCAGCTCGCGGCGCAGCAGGCGCACATAGTCGGCGGTCGGCCGGTGATCTTCCTGAAGCGCGATCATGATGTCGGCATCGCCCGCGCCGATCAGGCCCGACGTCGAATACATGTAGTTGATGATGCTGTAGGGAAGGCCGATGTCGTCGAGGATGCTCGCGATCTCGCCGCGCGGCAGCTTGCGTCGAAGGAAATCCTCGACCTGATCGGTCAGCTTCGCGGTTTCCTCGATGCGCGTTCCCGAGCGCGCGCGAAGATGAAGGATCATCTGCCCGTTATCCGTGGCGGGAAAGAAGTCCTGGCCGAGCAGCGGCGCGAGCAGGAACGCAGCGAGGCAGGCAGCGAAAAAGGCGGGGATGAACAGAATGCGCCGCGCCACCAGCACCGTCAGCAGATCGTGATACCAGGCGCGGAAGGCGTTGAAGCCGCGCTCGAAGCCCTGTTGCGCGCGCACCAGCGGATTGCGCGAGGGCGCGTCGCGATGCGCCTTTCGCCGCAAGAGGTACATTGCCATGGTCGCGACCAGCGTGCGCGACAAGAGGTAGGACCACAGCATCGCTAGCACCACCGCCTCGGCGAGCGGCACGAAGAGGTATTTCGCAACGCCGCTCAAGAAGAACATCGGCAGAAAGACGACGCAGATGCAGAGCGTCGCGACTAGCGACGGGACGGCGATCTGCGCCGCGCCTTCGAGGATGGCGGCGTGGAGCTCGGTCGATTCCTCGATGTGGCGCTCGATGTTCTCGATCGTGACGGTGGCGTTGTCGACGAGGATGCCGACGGCGAGGGCGAGCCCGCCCAGGGTCATGATGTTGATGGTCTGGCCGAGAAAGCCCAGCACGATCACCGCGCCGAGGATCGAGAGCGGGATCGAGACCGCGATGATGAGCGTGCTGCGCCAGCTGCCGAGGAAGACGAGGATCATCAGCGCAGTGAGCGCGGTCGCGATCACCGCCTCGCGGATGACGCCCGAGACGGCGGCGCTGACGAAGATCGACTGATCGGCGAAGGGCGTGACCTTCAAGGCGGGCGGCAGCGTCTCGAGCACGCGCGGGATCAGGGCGCGGATGCCCTTCACCACGTCGATCGTCGAGGCGGTGCCGGCTTTGAGGACGCTGAACATCACGCCGCGCTGCCCGTCCTGGCGCACGATGTTGGTCTGGGGCGGGAAGCCGTCGCTGACGGTCGCGACGTCGCGCAGATAGATGGTCGAGCCGTTTACCACCTTGATCGGCAGATCGTTGAGCTCGGCGATGGTGCGCGGCGCGGCGTTGAGCCGCGTGTCGTATTCGAAGGCGCCGATCTTCGCCGTGCCGGAGGGCAAGACGAGATTCTGATTGGTGACCGCGGTCAGCACATCGACCGGGGTCAGCCCCTTGGCCAGCAGCAGATCGGGGCGGAGATAGATCATCGTTTGGCGCTGCTTGCCGCCATAGGGGGCGGGGATGACGGCGCCCGGCACGGTGACGAGCTGGATGCGCAGGAAGTTGATGCCGAGATCGTAGAGCTGCTGCTCGGTGAGGCCTTTGCCGGAAAGCCCGAGCTGGAGCACGGGAACGCTCGAGGCGCTGTAATTGATGATGAGGGGCGGCTGCGTCCCGGGCGGTAGGCTGCGCAGCAGCGTCTGCGCGATCGCGGTCACCTGGGCGTTGGCGGTGTCGAGGCTCGCGCTCGGCTGCAGGAAGACCTTGATGATCGTGAGGCCGTTGATGGTCGTCGATTCGATGTGCTGGATGTTGTCGACCGTGGTGGTGAGCGTGCGCTCGAACACGGTGGTGATGCGGCCTTCCATCTCCTCGGGATTGAGGCCGGTATAGGTCCAGGCGACCGAGATGACCGGGATGTTGATGTTGGGAAAGATGTCGACCGGCGTCCTGAGGATCACCACCGGGCTGACGATGAAGATCGCCAAGGCCAGCACGATGAAGGTGTAAGGCCGGCTCAGCGCGATTTTGACGAGCCACACGGGCGCGATCCCCCAAGCGCCGCCGGAACGCCGACGGCTCCTTCAGTCTAATGGCTCTCGCGCAGCGGCGCATCCCGGATGCTTGCCGCGCCTGGGAAAGTGATGGGCATGCCGCCGGATCATCCTCGCAGTGCGCTTATCGGGGCCTTGGCTTTCCGGCCGGCGCGCGCCGGCGGTGTTCACGGCTGAAAACACAAAGCAGGGCACCGGCTTGTGTCAATTGGTCGCACAATGCACGATGCGCCGCCGCTTAATATTTCGGCCCAGGGAGTCGAAGCGACGTGAACGCAGCGCGACGCCAAATCGGGGAATGGGCAGAGCCGTTCGGCTACGCCCTGACCTTTTTTGCGCTGACGATTCAAGTCCTGCTGCCGCTTCTCGTCGGTCTCGAAATCACCTTTGCGGACCGGCTCGGGATCGACGCAACGACGATCTGCTCGGCCGTCATCGACGGCACCCTGCATGGCGACAACAGCCATCGCCCGGCGCATCACGATCTGCAGGATGGTTGCCCGCTCTGCACCGCCTTGGCGGCGGCGCAAGGCTTCACCGCCCCGGTCATGGGGACTATCGCGCCGGTCGCCATCACCATCCGCATCGCGTTCGAGACCGCGGTCGCGGCATGCAGCGCGACGTGTCGCGTCGCCGCCTACAACTCACGCGCTCCACCCGCTCTCGCCTGATCTGAGTACCGAGCGCACGGACCGGCGCGGGATCACCCGCGCTCGGCCGGCGCTGGCTTGGCACATCCATCAGGACTGGAGCACGAAGCTGTCTTTCGGCGAAACCGACCGCTGCCCGACCGCTATTTCAGAGCCTCATCAGAGACGCTCGACGAGCGAACACGTCGGCGCTTTGGTGATCGCGCTCCTCATCGCCCTGGGATGGGCGATGCCGGCTTGGGCGCATGCGGTGCTGCTGGAGCACGAGCCCGCCGCCAATGCCACGCTCGCCGCCGCGCCCTCCGAGGTGCGTCTGCGCTTCGACGAGGTGGTGACGCCGGTGCTGGTGCGGGTACTCGATGCGAGCGGCAAGCCGGTGACCGGGCCGGGCGCGGTATCGGCAATCGACACGACGCTTCATATCGCCTTGCCCAAGACCCTGCCGCCGGGCAGCTACATCGTGACTTATCGTGTGATCTCGGCGGATTCCCATCCGGTCGGCGGCAGTTTCGTGTTCGCCATCGGCAGTGCGGCGGCCGATGCCAGCCTTGCGTCGCGGCTCGCAGGCGGCGGCAACAGCGCGCTGTGGGGCATCGTCATGACGGCGCTGCGCGCGTTGTTCTATCTCGCTTTTCTGATCGCGGCAGGCGGCGGGTTGTTCCTGGGCTTGGTGGACCGCGACGGCGCGGCGCAAGACGATCGGCACCTCATACGGATCGCCGCGATCATCGCCGCCGGTCTGATCGCCTGCTCCCTGGGCGTCGAAGGCACCGCCGCGGCGGATCTACCGGTGAGCGGTCTGCTCGACGCCTCGGCTTGGCAGATCGGCATCACCAGCACGCTCGGCACCAGCGCGCTGATCACGTTCCTCGGTCTCGTAATCCTGATTTTTGGCGCCGCAGCGCGTGTGCGGCACGCGCGCGCCCTCATGATCGGCGGCGCGGTCATCGGCGCCATCGGGTTTGCCGCCACCGGGCATGTCGCGACCGCGCTGCCGCACGGCGTCAGCACGCCGGTGCTGGTGCTGCATGTGCTGTGCGCCGCCTTCTGGATCGGAGCCCTGCCGCCGCTGGCGCGCCGCCTGTGGCAGTTGCCGCCCGCGGCGAGCGCGTCGCTGGTCGGGCGCTTCTCGCACTACGCCGTCGCGGCGGTCATCCTGTTGATCCTGGCTGGGCTCGTGATGGCCGCTATTCAACTGCGCACGCCCTCGGCTTTGCTGGAGACGGATTACGGGCGGCGCCTGACGGCGAAGCTGGCTCTGGTCTTCGGTCTTTTGCTGCTCGCCGCGGCCAACAAGCTATGGCTGACGCCGCGTCTTGCTCGCCACGACATGAGCGCCGCCATAACGCTGCGGCGATCGATCTTCCTGGAGCTGACGCTGGTGATCGGCATCGTGATCGCCACCGCGGCGATGGGCGAAACCCCGCCGCCCCGCGCGCTCGCCGAGGCGATGCCGATGGATCACGACAGGACGATGGGTGAAGCGGATCAAGCGCCGACCGGCTTTAGCGTTGCGACCATGGCTGCCAACCGGACTGCGATCATCGCAGTGACCCCCGCCCATGCGGGCCCCAACCATTTGGCGATCACATTAATCAATAGCGATGGCACGGTGATGGTCTCGCGCGAGGTATCCGCCTGGCTGTCGAATCCCGCGCTCGGCATCGAGGCGGCGCAGTACAAGGCG